>Ga0326727_10004777_pt1 | contig 39888 bp, 27 predicted proteins | sample MB2enrmetagenome_FD_207643 | JGI IMG/M metagenome (GOLD analysis project Ga0326727, IMG submission 207643) | Lab enriched peat soil microbial communities from McLean, Ithaca, NY, United States - MB29MY | ecosystem: Environmental > Terrestrial > Soil > Wetlands > Peat | place: USA: New York...
AGCCGGGGGGTGCAAGCGTCGCTGGCGCGACGCGACGGCTACGGGCCGCTGATTCCGTGGGCTGAAGCCACACGGCTACCTTCAAATCACCGCTTCGCGGTGCCGCAAGATGTCCAAACTCCAGGGCGCGGCACTCCGTGCGCGCCGTTGCGCCCTGAATTTCACACCTTCCGAGGCCTTGCACAAAACCGGAATTAGTTTTTGCACGAGCCTTTGCCTTCCCGCAGGATGGGCCGGGCGGGACAGGCTCAAGCCTGCCGCCCGCGCATGAGCCGCAGCTATTATGTTCCGGGCGAGCAGCGCGCCGCGAAGGTGAACGAGTTGTTCGCCGGCATCGCCCGGCGCTACGACCTGCTCAACGACCTTCAGAGCTTCCGCCTGCACCGGCGCTGGAAAGGCCGCCTCATTGGATTGGCCCGTCCCCGGCCCGGCCTGCGCGCCCTGGATGTCTGCTGCGGCACCGGAGATTTGGCCCTGGCCCTGGCGCGTTGCGGCGCGGAAACCGTCGGGGTGGATTTCAGCGAGGCTATGCTCGAGGTCGCGGCAGCGAAGAGCGGGGGGGCGGAGGACGGAGGACGGAGGGCGGGGTCCGGAGTCGCGCAGTTTGTCAGGGGAGATGCTCAGCGGCTGCCTTTTGGGGATGACTCATTCGACATTGTCACCGTGGGATACGGTTTGCGCAACCTGGCGGACTGGGAGGCCGGGTTGCGGGAAATGCAGCGGGTGGCGCGGCCTGGCGGGCGGTTGGCGGTGTTGGACTTCGGCAAGCCGGACAACCTCCTTTGGCGCGGTCTTTACTTTGGTTACTTGCGCTTGTTTGTCCCTTTGCTGGGCCGGGTGTTTGGCGGCAGCGCCAGCGCCTACGCTTATATCCACCAATCCCTGGCGCGTTATCCGGCGCAGCAGGTCCTGGCGGCGCGCATGAGGCAGTTGGGCCTGGGGAAGGTCGGCGTCCTGAACCTGCTGGGCGGGGTGATGGCGATTCACTGCGCCGAAAAGCAGTGACTGGTTACGAAAAACATTGTCTTGTGGCCGCGAAGATTTAGTGTTGCGGGAATAGTGATGAAGACGTTTGCCGAACTGAATTTTCCCGGGCGGCTGATCGCGGTGGAAGGGCTCGATGGTTCGGGCAAGTCCACGCAGATTTACCTGGTCAAGCGGTGGCTGGAGTTGCAGGGACTCAAGGTCTATTTCAGCGAGTGGAACTCTTCGGAGCTGGTCAAGTCGGCCACCAGCAAAGGCAAGAAACGGGAACTGCTCACGCCGACGACCTTCTGCCTCATTCACGCGACCGATTTTGCCGATCGTTACGAGCGCCACCTGGTCCCCCTTCTGCGCGCCGGCTACCTGGTCCTGTGCGACCGTTATATCTTCACCGCTTTCGCGCGCGACGTGGTGCGCGGCTGCCCCCCGGAATGGGTCCGGGGCATTTACAGCTTCGCCGCGCTGCCGGACCTGACGTTTTTCTTCAAGGCCGATTTGAACGTCTCGTTGCAGCGCATCCTGGATGGCCGTCCGCAGTTGAAGTACTTCGAGGCGGGCATGGACCTGCGGCTCTCGAGTGACCCGTATGAGAGCTTCCGCATCTTCCAGGGGCGGATTCTGGAGCAATACTTGGCCATGAGCACGGAGTTTGATTTCCTGGCCATCGATGCCAACGAACTCGTCGAGAAACAGCAGGGCATCATCCGGGAGTTGCTCGCCCAACGGCTGAACCTGGCCGACTTCCAGCGCGCCGAACGGCCCGAGTTGAGCGGGAGGGCCGAAGGCCCCCCGCTCGCCACAGCCCTCATCACGAACCGGGAGGAACCGGTCGAATGAAACGCCTCCCGCAAAGTCATATTGTCGTTCCCGGCCCCTCACGGCGGCGTTTCTACGGCTACGGCATCCCCAACGTCGAGTTGGACCAACTGGCCGGCAAGCTCATCGTTCTCGAAGGGGCGGACGGCTCCGGGCGTTCGACGCAGATCGCGCTGCTGGTGAAATGGCTGGAGGGGTGCGGCCATGCCACCGTCCAGGTGGGCCTCAAGCGCTCGACCCTGGTGAGCGAGGAGTTGGCGAGGGCGCAGGAGGGAAACATCCTGAGCCGCACCACCCTGAGCCTGTTTTACGCCACCGACTTCGCCGACCAGCTCGAGAACATAATCTTGCCGGCCCTTAAGGCCGGATTCGTCGTGCTGGCCGACCGATACATCTATACCTTGATGGCCCGCGACATGGTGCGCGGCATGGACGAGGCCTGGCTCAAGAACCTCTACGGCGTCGCCCTCGAACCCGACGCCGTCTTTTACCTCAACGTTCCGCCTGAGGAGCTGGTGCAACGCGGCTTTGCCAAGAACAGCGCCCTGGATTACTGGGAAAGCGGCATGGACCTGGGGCTGTCGCGCGACATGTTCGACAGCTTCATGAAATACCAAACCATGATGCAAAAGACCTTCCGGCATTTGCAGACCACATACGGCTTCACCATCGTGGACGGGCTGCGTTCGGCAGACGCGCTCAACGCCGACCTGCGCAAAAAAATCGGCGCTGTCCTTGCGGGGAAATGACGAGTTGACTTCTTAACCCACCCCTCCTGCCATGGCAGAAACCAATTCCAAAGCAGAATACGTTGTCGGCGTTGACTTGGGCGGCACCAAGATCCTTTCCGGCGTCTTCACCCACTCGCTGGAGCCCGTGAGCACCACCAAGGTCAGCACCAAATCCCAACGCGGCGTCGAGGCCGTGGTCGAGCGCATCACCCGCTGCGTGCAGGATGCGGTGGACGAGGCGGACCTGACGCTCAAAGAGGTGGGGGGCATCGGCATTGGGGCTCCCGGGGCGGTGGACTTCGCCGCAGGAACGGTCATCTTCGCCCCGAACATGGAAGGCTGGAAAGACGTGCCCCTCAAGAAGGCGCTGGAGAGGCAATTGGGCGTGCCGGTGTTCGTGGAAAATGACTGCAATATCTGCGCGCTGGGCGTCTATGTGGCCGAACTCAAATCCAGGCCTCGCCACATGGTCGGCATCTTCGTCGGGACCGGCATTGGGGGCGGCTTGATCCTCAACGGGGAGCTCTTTAGCGGTTTTGGCCATACGGCCGGGGAAATCGGGCACATGGTTCTGGAAGTCAACGGCCCCAAATGCGGCTGCGGCAACAAAGGCTGCCTCGAGGCCCTGGCCAGCCGCACCGCCATTTTCCAGCAGATCAAGGCCGGCATTAAAGACGGCCAAAGGACCGTGCTCACCGACCTGCTCGGCAACAACCTCGACGACCTCCGTAGCGGCGACCTCCGCAAGGCCATCCGGCGCGGCGACAAATTCGTGGATCGGATCGTGGATAGCGCGGCCGAGTACATCGGCATTGCCACCGCCAACCTCATCAACATCTTCAATCCGGAGGTGGTCGTCCTGGGCGGCGGCGTCATCGAAGCCCTGGCCGACGAGATGATGGGCGTCATCGTGGAAACGGCCCAGGACTACGCCATGCCCGGCTCCATGAAAGGCGTTGAAATCGTTGCTTCCAAACTGGGCGATAGCGCCGGCATCACCGGCGGCGCTGTCCTCGCCCGCCGGGAAACCAAGTAAGGGACGTCCACCTCATGGCAGGTTTCACGAGCTTGTCGTTGCCAGAAGCAATTTGTGAAGTCAAAACGCAAGCGGACGGAGAGCCAATCGCAGGCCATGGCCGAGCCCTGCGGCGGCGCCATCGAGCGGGTTGATGGCGCGCAGGAGGTCCGGCGGCTCAATGCGGAGCTGGAACGGCGTGTGGCGGAGCGCACCGCCCAGTTGGAAGAGATCAACAAAGAGCTGGAGGCCTTCTCCTATTCGGTCTCGCACGACCTGCGGGCGCCCTTGCGCAGCATCCTCGGTTTCAGCGAGGTCCTGCTTGAGCGCTACGCCGGCCAGCTCGATGAGGAGGGCCGGGGGTTGTTGGGGCGCGTCTGCAAGTCCTGCCAGCAGATGGACAACCTGATCCAGGACTTGCTCAAGCTCTCGCGGGCGGGCCGAAGCGAGGTGCGGTGGCAGCCCGTCAATCTGAGCGCCCTGGCCGAGTCCATCGCCGCCGACCTCCGCAAGGCCGAGCCGGACCGCCCCGTCGATTGGCTCATCGCCTCGAATCTCTGCGCCGAGGGTGATGAACGCCTGCTGCGCGTAGCACTGGAGAACCTGCTGAGCAACGCCTGGAAATTCACGCGCTGCCAACCCCGCCCCTGCATCCAATTCGGGGCCGTGGCCAATCCCCAATTCGCCTTTTTCGTCCGCGACAACGGGGCCGGCTTCGACATGGCCCGTGCGGGCAAATTATTCGGTGTCTTTCAGCGGATGCACTCCGCCAGCGAATTTACCGGTTCCGGCGTCGGCCTGGCCACCGTCAAGCGCATTATCAGCCGGCATGGCGGGGTCGCCTGGGCCGTCGCCGCGCCGGGCCGGGGCGCCACCTTTTTTTTCACGCTGCCCCACCCAATCCCTTCTCCCAATGAAGCAACTCAAGACCCTGATAGTTGAGGACTACGAGAACGACGCCCTGCTGCTGGAGCTGGAGCTGCAACGCGCCGGCTACGCGCCGGCCTGCGACCGCGTCGAGACAGCCGCCGCCATGAGCGCAGCCCTCCAACGCCAGGCTTGGGACCTGGTCGTGGCGGATTATCTTCTGCCCCATTTCAACGGCCTGGATGCCCTGGCCATGGTCAAGGAAAAGGGACTGGACCTGCCGTTCATCATCGTCTCGGGCAACATCACCGACGATACCGCGGTCGCTGCCATGAAAGCCGGCGCGCACGATTACGTGATGAAGAGCAATCTCTCGCGGCTCGGCCCGGCGGTCGAACGCGAGCTGCGCGAGGCCGCGATGCGGCGCGAGCGGCGGCTCTCCGAGGAGCGGCTCAAACAGGAGCACCGGTTCCGCCAGGCAATCGAGGACGCCATCCCGACCGGCATCGCCGCCGTGGACCTGGCCGGCCGCCAGACCCACGTCAATCCCGCCTTCTGCGGCATGGTCGGCTGGACCGAAGCCGAACTGGTCGGCGCCCGCCCGCCCTTTGTGTATTGGCCGCCAGACCAGAGCGAGGTCATCAGCGCCGCCTTGGGCAGGTTTGTCACGGAGCAGCCAGGGCCGGCCCCCGCCTTGGAATTGCGTTTTTGCCGCCGCAACGGCGAACGCCTGGATGTGCTGGTCCAGGTCACCCCCCTGCTCGACAGCTCGGGCCAAATCACCGGCTGGGTCAGCGCCGCCTCGGACATCACCGAGCGGAAGCGGGCCGAGGTCCGCCTGGCGGCCGAGCACGCCATCACCCGCATTCTGGCCCGCGCCCAGTCGATGGAGGCCGCCGGGCCGGAAATCGTGCAGATGCTCCTGGAGGGATTGGAGGCTGACGTCGGAGCGCTTTGGGTTGTCGAACCCCGACAACGTGAATCCCTTGAGCCGGCCTTCCTGGCCGCGCGCACCCCGGGCGCCCTGCTCCTGGCTTTCGTGGAAGAAAACCGCCGCTTGCGCTTTGCCCCGGGCGCCAGTCTCCCCGGGCGCGTCTGGCTGGAGCGCCGCGCGATCTGGACGACCGACCTGTCCGGAGACACCGGTTTGGAGCGAAGCAAGCTCGCTGCCCGCGCCGGGCTCCAAAGCGCCGCCGCCTTTCCCATCCAGGATGCCGAGGGCTTTTCCGGCGTCCTGGAGTTTTTCACCGTCCGCCGGCTCCGGACCGACCTGGTCTTGTTGAACATGATGAACGCGATCGGCGCCGAGGTCGGCCAATTCATCCGGCGGCGCAACGCAGAAGAGGCCCTGCGCAAGGCCCGCGACGAATTGGAACTGCGCGTCCAACAGCGCACGGCCGACCTCGAGGCCGCCAATACCAAACTCCAGGCCGCCATCACGGAACGCGAACGCCTCGAACACGAATTGCTGGAGATCACCGAAAGAGAGCGCCGCCGCATCGGCCTGGACCTGCACGACGACCTCGGCCAGAAACTCTCAGGTGTCGCCCTGATGACCAAAGGGCTGGAACTGAAGCTGGCCAAACTGGGGGTCCAAGAGGCCCAGGACGCCGCCCGAATCCATGGGCTGGTCCAGCAGACCATGAACCACGCCAGCGACCTCGCCCACGACCTGGCCACGCTCGACCTCAAGGAAAAGGACCTGCCCGCCGCCCTGGACGGCCTGGCGGCCCACGCGCGGAAACTCTTCGACATCTCCTGCCGCTTCAACGCCCGGGGGGACATCCCGCCGCTGGATGCGGACATGGTCACCCAATTGTACAAGATCGCCCAGGAGGCCGTCACCAATGCCATCAAGCACGGCAAGACCAAACGCGTGACTCTGAGCCTGGCGGGCCAACCGGACCAGGTCGTGCTTTCCGTCCGAAACAACGGCCTGCCCTTTCCGGACCTGCGAAGCCATTCCAACACCGGGATGGGCCTGCGCATCATGCGCTACCGCGCCCACCTCATCGGCGCCTCCCTCAACATCAAGGGCGCCGGCAAGAACGGCACCCTTCTCACCTGCTCAGTCCCCCTGGCCGCTGCCCGGCGGTAGCCCCTGTCAGGCTCCGAATTTGTCGAACATCTTTGCGTTGGCCTGCATCAGCCGGAGAAGATACTTGGCCTCGAAGAGGCCCAGCGAACCGCAGTTGGCGCCGGTCTCGGTAAACCGGTCCAGCTTGTCCGAGCCGCTATAGGGGGAGTGCAGGAGGACCGGCTGCGGATGCCAGGAGTGGCCCTTGATGACGCAGGGAGTCGAGTGGTCGCCGGTGATGGCCAGGACATCGGGCTTTTTGCCCAGCAGAATCGGCAGGGCGGCGTCGAACTCCTCGACGGCCTTGGTCTTGGCCGCAAAATTGCCGTCTTCGCCGTACTTGTCGGTGTACTTGAAGTGGATGAAGAAGAAATCGAAGTTGTCGTATTCGGCGATGTAGCGCTGGAACTGTTCCCGGATGTTCTGCGGCCCCTCGATCTTCTTCATGCCCACGAGTTGGGCCAAGCCCTTGTACATCGGGTAGATGGCCAGGCACGCCGGGCGGAGTTTGTAGCGCTCCTCAAAGAGGGGAATCCGGGGCTGATGGGCGATGCCGCGCATGAGAAAGCCGTTGGCGGGTTTCTCCCGGGCAAGCACGGGCAAGGCGGCTTTGTAAAACTCGGCCACGAGCCTGGCCACCTTCTTTTGCCCGGGGTTCTTTGTGTCGTGCGGCCTGACTGTCGGGATGGGAAAGCCCTCGCGGTTCGGGTCGGCATCGGTGACCGGTCCCTCGAGGCCCTTGCCGCGGAGGACCACGACAAACCGGTGTTCTTTGCCGGGCTTGATGATAACGCGGATGTCGCCGATGCGCTGCACCTTGGCTGCGAGCTTGGCGCAGAGCCCCTCACAGGTCTCGGTCGGAATGCGCCCGGCCCGGCGGTCGGTGATGATTCCGTTGGGGTCGAGGGTGCAGAAGTTGGCGCGGGCCGCCACGTCGCCCGCCTGCAAGTCCAGGCCCAAGCCCAGGGCCTCGATGACGCCGCGGCCCACCTGGTACTGGAGCGGGTCGTATCCGAAGAGAGCGAGGTGACCGGGCCCGCTGCCGGGCGTGATGCCCGGGGCCAGGGGATACATCCGGCCCTGGGCTGAGTCTTTGCACAGGGCATCCAGGTTGGGCGTGGCGGCCGCTTCCAGCGGCGTCAGGTAGCCTTGCTGGCGCGTCGCCACGTCACCCACCCCGTCCAGCACCACCAGCGCAAGCTTGGCGGCAGGTTTCAATGTCAATTCCGAATATAAAGCGTCCAGATTCACGGCTGTCTCCAATTAGTTGAGTCCCAACACGGGCCACAGGCGGCATCCATCGCCGCCACTGGCTGCCCCATAATGCCAACAGCCCGCGCGCGCCGTCAACGCCTTTTGTTTCCGGGGCAAGGCCTCCTTTGGCTCGACCCGCCCGCCGTCGGACCGGTTACAATCGAGATGGTTTTAATGTTGACGAACTCGATCAGGCCGTGGCGGCTCAGTTCGCGGCCGTAGCCGGACTGCTTGACTCCGCCGAAGGGGAGCCGCGGGTCCGAGACCACCATCGAGTTGACAAAGGCCAGGCCCGCCTCGATCTGCTCGATGAACAGTTCGCGTTCGCGCGCAACGTTGGTCCAGGCGCTGGCGCCCAGTCCGAACCGGCTATCGTTGGCGATGCGGACAGCCTCTTCCATGTCGCCGGCGCGGAAAACGGATGCGACCGGGCCGAACAGCTCTTCCCGCTGGGCGGGAGACCCGGGCGGAATGGCGGCCAGCACCGTCGGCTCAAAAAAGGAACCCGGTCTATCGAGCCGCCGGCCTCCCAGCAATACCCGTCCGCCCATCTCCACGGTCCGGTTCACCTGTTCTTCGAGTGTTTCCAGCACTTCGACCGTGGCCAGGGGACCGATGTCTGTGGTCTCATCCATGGGGTCGCCCACTTTCAAGGAAGCCATGCGCGCTACGAACCGGCGCTCGAACTCCGCGGCGATGCGCTCGTGGACGATAAACCGTTTGGCCGCAATGCACGATTGGCCGTTGTTGAGGGTGCGCGCCTGCACGGCGGTCGCCACTGCGCGCTCCAGGTCCGCGCTGGGCATGACAATGAACGGGTCGCTCCCGCCCAGTTCGAGCACGGTCTTCTTGATTTGCCTGCCCGCCGCCGCCGCCACGCTGCCGCCCGCCCCAACGCTGCCCGTGAGGGTAACGGCCACGACTCGAGGGTCCTCGATCAAGGACGCCACCCGATCCGCGCCCACCAACAGCGCCTGGAAAACTCCTTCGGCAAAACCGGCGCGGCGGAAGAGGTCCTCGATTGCCAGCGCGCATTGCGGCACATTCGACGCGTGCTTGAGCAGGCCCACGTTGCCGGCCATCAGGCCCGGCGCGGCAAACCGGAACACCTGCCAGAAAGGGAAGTTCCACGGCATCACCGCCAGGACCGGTCCCAGCGGCTGATAGCGCACAAAACTGCGCGTCGCGCTCGAACTGGCCGCCTCATCCGCCAGGAACCGGGCGGCGTTCCGGGCATAGTACTGACAGGCCAAGGCACACTTCTCGACCTCCTGGACGGCCGCCCGCAACGGTTTGCCCATCTCCAGCGTCATCAGCCTGGCCAAGCCGCGCTTTTCCGACTCCAGCATCAACCCCGCCCGCCTCATCAGCCGCGCCCGCTCGGGCCGCCATGCGCGCCGGCGCCCGGTGAATGCCTCGACGGCGCGCTGCAGCCGCCGCTCGACCTCCTGGTCCGAATGCGGCTCGAACTCCCTCATCACTTCTCCCGTGGCGGGGTTGACACTGGCGATGGCCGGTTTGGCGGCCCCGCGGCGAAAGGCTTGCGCGCGCATATTGCTTATTGTACAGCACGAGCGCCTGCGCTCAAGGCATCCTCTTTGTCGCGGCCTTGGTCGGAAGCCGACAAGGGAGGGTCGAGTGGCGAGACTTCCTTGCCTTGTCACTCGGCCCTCGGCGAAAGTCGACCTTGTCAGCGAGCGCGGCGGCTTGTTACTCTGTGTGCATGGCGCGAACGGCATCGAGCGACACAGATGGTCCACGTGGCTTCAACGACGTCATCGGCCTAGTTCTGATGGGATTGGCCGTGCTCCTGATCGCCTCGCTTCTTTCGTACGACCCCCACGATGTTGCGGCGAACATCGTGCCTCCGAATCCCTCGACGCGGAATTGGATTGGGCCGTTCGGGGCGAACCTGGCGTGTTATTCGTTCCTTTGGGCCGGGGCGGCGGCCTATGTCCTGCCGGTCTTGTTCCTGTTTGTCGGGTTAGGTTGTTTTTTCCAGTCGTTTGGCTACCTGCGCCGCCGGTGGTTATGGACGGTGGTGCTGTTCTTGTGTTGCTGCGGGCTTTTGGACCTTTATAGCGACCAACTGCCCAACCTCAAGGCCCGGGTGGGGCCGGTGGGCGGCGCTCTTGGAAACGCTCTCAACCAGTATCTCTTCGGCTACTTCGGCACCGCCGGGGCAACCATCCTCTTCTTGATGCTCTATTTCATCAGCCTGCTCTTTCTCACCAATTTCCGGCTTGGCGAGTGGCTGCGCGGTCTGTGGAGGAAAGGGGCCGGTGCGGGCCGGACAGGGACCGACGAAGAGGTGCTCGAACGCCGGGCGCGGGAGCTGCAGAAACAGGCGCAGAAATTGCAGGAGGAAGTCGCCCGCTCCGGCCTGGGGGCCGATTTGCAGCCGGTCCCTGAGCCGACCGTGCGCGACCTGAGCGTTCCGCAACCCCAACCCGGCCAGGCCGGCCGGGGCAGGAGACCGGAGAATGCCGAGCCCATCGGCGCCGAAGGCGAGGTCATCCCGGCCCACGAGGTCGTGGCGGCCGCGACCGAGGGTATTCCGGGCAAGAAGCCCGATGGGGGCGCCAAGCCGTCGGAGGCCAAGTCCGAAGCCCCCGAAGGGGCCGAGGCCCAAGGCAAGACCGACAAGGCCGAAGCGGAGGCGGGCGCGCCAGGGGCCAAACCCAAGCCGGTCCCCCGAAGGCCCAAGCCGATCTCCGTGGCCGCGACGCCCCTCATCGGCAATTACCAACTGCCGCCGCTGGATTTCCTGCAGCATCCCGACGCGTCGCTCAAGCCTACGGAATCGAAGGAGGAGTTGATGGCCAACGCGCGGCTCATGCAGCAGACCCTTGCCCAGTTCGACATCGAAGTCTCGCTGGGGGACATCACCAAAGGCCCGACCATTACGCGATACGAGCTGCACCCGGCTCCGGGGGTGAAACTGGAGAAGATTAGCGCGCTGAACAACAACATCGCCGCCGCCCTCAAGGCCGAACGCATCCACATCCTGGCCCCCGTTCCGGGCAAGAGCTCAGTGGGCGTCGAGGTTCCCAACGCGGTCAAGACCAAGGTGATCATGCGCGACCTGCTCGAGTCGGAGGAGTGGCGCAATGCCAAGGCCAGGATCCCCCTGGCGCTGGGCAAGGACGTCTATGGCAACCCCATCGTTGCCGACCTGGCCGAGATGCCTCACTTGCTCATCGCCGGCAGCACCGGCTCGGGCAAGTCGGTCTCCATCAACGCCATCATTGCCTCCCTGCTCTACCGCTTTTCGCCCGACCAGCTCCGCTTCGTGATGATCGACCCCAAGGTCGTCGAGCTCCAGCAATACAATTTGCTGCCGCACCTGGTGGTGCCGGTCGTGACGGACCCCAAGAAGGTTATCCTTGCGCTGCGCTGGGTGGTCAACGAGATGGAAAAGCGCTACCAGATCTTTGCCCGTGTCGGCGTGCGCAACATCGGTTCCTTCAACTCCCGCCCCAAGGACAAGCCGCTGCCGCCCGCCGAGCCGGAGCTGCCCCTGATCGCCAGGAAGGAGAAAGTCGAGCCGGGGGCCGAGGGCTTTGCCGTCGAGGTCGATGAGGAGATCGTCGTGCCGCGCGAGGAGGACATGGTGATTCCGGAGAAGCTCAGCTATGTGGTGGTCATCGTGGATGAGTTGGCGGACCTCATGCTGGTGGCGCCCGCCGATGTCGAGATGGCCATCGCGCGCATTACGCAGATGGCTCGAGCGGCCGGCATTCACTGCATCCTGGCCACTCAACGGCCGAGCGTGGACGTCATCACCGGCGTCATCAAGGCGAACATCCCCGCCCGTATCGCGTTCCAGGTGGCCGCCAAAGTGGATTCGCGCACCATCCTGGACGCCATGGGGGCCGACAAACTCCTGGGCAAAGGCGACATGCTTTATTTGCCCCCCGGCTCGGCCAAGCTCATTCGCGCCCAGGGCGCCCTCATCACCGACCCGGAAATCCAATGCCTGGTCGACTTCATCGCCAAGCAGGGCAAACCGAGCTACGAGATGGAAATCCACCAGCAACTCTCCCGCCCTGCCGACGGCTTCGACGCAGAGAACGCCTGCGACGAGGACGAAGAGCTCATCGAGCAGTGCATCGAGGTCATCCGCAGCGAACAGAAGGCCAGCGTCTCCCTGCTGCAACGCCGTCTGCGCCTGGGCTATGGCCGCGCCGCCCGCATCATGGACGAACTGGAAAACCGCGGCGTCGTCGGCCCCAGCAAAGGCGCCGAACCCCGTGACATCCTGATCGACCTCGACGGCCAAGGCGCCGACGGCCGGCCTAAACAGGAGTGAGGAGCCGGCATGGTTATGCACTTACTGTTTGGTTCGCGGAACCGGGGTGTATATCCAACGGTCCCCTGGGGTCCAGCCAACCGGACCCGGGGTTTCGCGCATGAGTCCGCTTAACCGGAGAACGTTTTCCAGGTGCTTATTCATGATGGCTTCCCCCGACCCGACTTCTATCATGGTGGGGCCGTTTTGGTCGGCGCCGTAACCGCCACGGGCCGCGGATTTGATGTCGGGAATGTAATTGGGCCAAGTCCCCTCGTACCAGGTGTATCCGAAAACGAACGGATGAGGCATGTCCAGCTTTTGCTTCCAGTCAAGCTGGAGCTCAATGAACGGCTCGCCCGGCACGGTGGCGATGGCGATTTCGTCGTTGATCAGGATCGTGCAAATATGGACGTCGAAGTTTGCGCTTTTGTCAAAGCGCCCGGTGAATTTCAGGGCGTCGTTCAGGTAACGGATAGTTGTTTCACTGCCGGGTTTAGGCGTTAGGGACTTCGCCAGCTTGATGACCTGGTAGGAAAGCAGGTGGCCGACGCGCTCGATGGAATTGTAATCCGTCTGGAACGGGTCATCAGGACCGGATCGGCGGGAGCTGATGATCAGCGATTCAATATTCCCCGCGGCGCCTTGAACAAAAAGGCTGGTGAGGTTGGTTCCAAAGGCCTCTTCCACTTTTCTGCAGGCGACGCCGGGATAATCGGCCGACACCGCGTAGTTCTGGCAAACGACATCGGCATGGCAGGCGTAATTGAAGAGGATGGCGCGCGGTTGGCCGTTGGTGTCTTCGATCTTGATAACGCCAACCTCGGGGTCAACCGGGCCGAAGGGAATGCGGTCGGGGTTTTCGCACAGGTAATGCTCGTCCGACACCCAGGATTCCCGGGAATGCCCGTCCTCACGAATGATCAAGCGGTTGAAGCCCAGTTGAGGAAAGCTGCGGTGGCCGGCGGAGATTCGCGCCGGGAACATGTGTTTGACGGCGGTGTCCATCGCCTGGACGATCTGTTGCTCGTAAAAATCCTTGTAATCGCCGCCGGGGCCGGAATGCGTGTGGGAGGAGCTGAGCAGCATTTGCGAAAGCCCGAATTTCTCTTTGCAAGCGGCGACCAAACGCTCGCTGGTGTAGATGCCCAGATCGACGGAAACGAAGGCCAGGCGCTTGCCGCCTATCTCGAGCACCAGGGCGCGGGCGTTTACCTTGTCGTGGACGGGCTGCCTGGTGTTCTCGGGAGTGATGTTGATTTTGGCGGTTCCGGCCAGGAGTTGTCCCTGCCAGAGGCCAGGACGCAGCGGCGTGCCGCGCGTGAGCGGCGTTGGCTGGATCGAGTGGGTTGGGATTTGAGCCGGGTCTCCTTTGCCGGCCAAGGCCAGGAGTGTGGTCGAGAGAATCAGCGCAAGGCTCGTCTTCATTTCGCGACGATAAGCCTGTCCGCGCGGAAGTCAAAGGTCCTTCTCGGGCCATTCGGGCGAAGGACAAGATTCTTCGTTTTCTTCGTTTCCTTAGTGTACACCATTCGCATGCACCCACTTTTTAAAAGTGAGGCAAAAAGGCCGGACAATCAGGGCGTTTGAAGAATTCTGTCCTGCGCCCGCATCGCCTCGAAGACGGCAGCGCCGCTTGTCATGTCGGGGGTCTTTGGGGATACTTGGCCGGCGTTGCCTAATCCATGAAAAAGACACGACTCAACCCGAACCACCCTGCGGCCGCACTGGCCGGCTGGCTGGCGCTCGCGCCGGCAATGCTCCTGGCAGGGGATCATGCCGACTGGCAGACGAAGATGCGGCCCATCACCCCCAAAAGCTATCTCTGCCAACGCGCAGGCGCGCCGATTGTCGTGGATGGAAACCTCGACGGCCCCGCGTGGGCCGCGGCGCCGTGGACGGACGATTTCGTGGACATCCAAGGAGGGGCCGGACCCGCTCCCCGCTTCCGAACGCGGGCCAAGCTGCTGTGGGATGAGGACTATCTCTACATTGGGGCCGAGCTGGAGGAGCCGCATGTCTGGGCCACGTTGACGCAGCACGATTCGGTGATCTTCCAGGACCCGGACTTCGAGGTCTTCATTGACCCGGGCGGGGCCACGCAGCCGTATTATGAATTGGAAATGAACGCGCTAAACACGACCTGGGACCTGTTGCTCGACAAGCCCTACATGGACCAGGGCAAGCCGCACAACGAGTGGGAGATTCCCGGCCTGAAAACCGCCGTGCGCGTCCTCGGCACCGTGAACGACCCCCGCGATACGGACCAGGGTTGGACAGTCGAGCTGGCGTTCCCCTGGAAAGTGCTTTCCCAGCATGCCCGGCACGCCGGGCCGCCCCGCGAAGGCGAGCAGTGGCGCATCGACTTTTCTCGAGTCGAATGGCAGATCACCACGAACGGCGCCGCCTACAAGAAAGTGCCCAACACGCCGGAGGACAATTGGGTCTGGTCGCCGCCAGGCGTCATCGATATGCACCGGCCGGAGATGTGGGGCCTGGTCCAATTCACCAGCCGCGCGGCGGGCGAAGACAACGCCCTGATCCCAATCCCAGGCAAATCGGCGCGGGACCTTGCCCTGGGGGTCTATTATGCGCAGAGGGACTTCCGCAAGGCCCACGCCCGCTGGGCCGCGGCGTACGCCGAACTCGACCTCGCCCCGGGCGGGCTGCCTGCCGGCGTCCAAACGCCCGCGCTTGAACCGACCCCGGATGGCTATGTCTGCTCGGTCGGTTTCAAGGAGGGAGAACGCTCGAGCGTCTGGCGCATCCGCCAGGATCGGCTGCTGGGTCTGGACCAAACATTGCCCGTCGAAACCGAACAGTTCGTGGCACAGGCGGCGGAGAGATACGGCGACCTGGGCCGGCGCGCGGCGTATTTCCTGGTGGACAACATGCCGGGGGGCGACCGCGCCGGCTTGAGCGGCGACTTCCTCATGGGAAATCTCTCTCTGGCGCTGGAGGCGCGGCAACGCTTTGCCTGGGCCAAGGTTGTGCCGGAGCGCGTCTTCTTCAACGACGTGCTGCCATACGCCTCGCTGGATGAACCCCGCGACCCGTGGCGGGCCCAGTTTTATCCCCTGGCAGCCGAGATCGTGGGCGATTGCAAAACCGCCACCGAGGCGGCACAGGCGCTGAACCGTGAGTTGTTTAACCGCCTCAAGGTCCACTACAACACGGCCCGGAAGCGCAACAACCAAAGCCCGAAGGAATCCATCGAGCAGGGCCGGGCCACCTGCACGGGCCTGGCGATTATCCTCGTGGACGCCTGCCGGGCGGTCGGCGTGCCGGCCCGCATCGCCGGCGTGCCCAAATGGGTGAACAAGGAAGGCAACCATACCTGGGTCGAAATCTGGGACGGCGATTGGTTCTTCACCGGTGCGGACGAGTACGACAAGGCCGGCCTGAACCGGGGTTGGTTCAACGGCGACGCGGCGCGGACGGCGCGCAGCCCCGAACCGCTCAACCAGGTCTATGCCTCGAGCTGGCGGCGCACAGGGCAACACTTCCCGCTGGCCTGGGACCTCGGCTCCCGGGACGTGCCGGCGGTAAACGTGTCGCCGCGCTATGCCGCGCTGGCCCCGGAGAGCGCCTCGACGGCAGCCGTTGTCCACGTGCGCTTGCGCGCCCAACCCCAGGGCGAACGCTTGGCCGCCGGCGTCGAGCTGCGTTCCCCAACCGACGAGTTGCTGGCCCGCGACCAGACCCGCGCCGGAACCGCCGACTTCAATGATATGCCGGACTTCCACTTGCCGGAGGGCGTTGCATCCCTGACGCTCCGGTTCCTGCGCGGCCAGGAGGCCCGCGAGAAAACCGTGCCGCGCTCCGCATGCGCCAATTCAAGCACCCTGGAGTTCGTTTGGGGCGACCTGGCCCCCGTGCCGCCCGCGGTCCTCGCGGCCGAGGTCTGGTTTTCTCGCCCGGCCGCCGAACGCGGCGCCCCGCCCGATCCGGGTTTTTCCGGCGACACCGCCGCGCGCCTGATTGGGCTTGCCTGGAATGACGCGCGCAACAACGGCGCCGGCGCGGCCTCGGAAGAGTTGGCCGCCAAGAAGATCGTGCTCCGCGACAAGACCTTGAAGTGGCTTGAAAAGACCTTCGGCGACGCCCCCGCCGGAGAACGGAGCCTTTGGATCACGCTGCACGGGGGTGGCCAGGCCGCGCCGGAGGTGAACGAGGGGGGCTGGCGCGGCTATTTTGGCCGGTATGAATTGCCGCCCGGCAGCATCAACGTCGCGCCCCGCGCGCCGGCGGACACGTGGAACATGTGGCATATCAGGGAGGTGGACGAGCTGCTCGACCGCTTGATCGCCGATATGGTTGCGCAGCGGGGCGTTGACCCCGGGCTGGTCTATCTCATCGGCTACTCTGCCGGGGGCGACGGCGTCTATCAGCTTGCCCCGCGGTTGGCCGACCGGTTCGCCGCCGCGGCGATGTGCGCCGGTCATCCAAACGATGCGGCGGCGGAGGGCCTGAGGAACCTGCCGTTCCTGCTCTACATGGGCGGCGAGGACTCGGCCTACCATCGCAACACCGTCGTGCGGGAATTCAGCGCGAAGCTCGACGCCCTCCAAGCCGCCGACCCGGAGGGCTACGCCCACCGCCTCACCGTCTATCCCGGCCTGGCCCATAATATGCAGGGCCGCGAGGCGGAGATGATACCGCGCATGTCGTCCGTCCGGCGCACAGCCTGGCCCAAGCGCGTGGTGTGGAGGGCCGACCGCGACCCGGAGCACGCTCGATTCTACTGGCTCGAGCGCGGGTCGGAGCCGCCGCCGCCCGGCACGGTTTACGCCGCGCGCGTCCAGGGCCAGACGATCCTCATCCAAACCCCCGCCGCCGGGCGCCTTACCCTGCGCCTTTCCGATGCGCTGGTCGATCTCGACAAACCGATCCTCGTGACGGCGGCGGGACGGACGATCTTTGAAGGCAAGGTGGCCCGTTCCTTTGCCGCAGTGCTCGAATCCCTGCGCCAACGCCAGGACCCCGAGACGGTCTGCACGGCCGCCTTGCCGGTCGCCTGGTAGGCCCGGGGCCGCCCCGCTCGGAGACTTACTGCTGTCCTTCCTTAAGCGGGACCAACCAGACATTGCGGTAGCGGACACGGTTGCCGTGGTCCTGCAACTGCAGCGGGCCGGTGGCGGCGTTGGCCGGCGGCTTGCCGGGCTCGTGGCCGGCAGTCGCCCCTTCGATCGGGATGTTGTCCTGCACCTGGATGCCGTTGTGCTCCACCGTGACGCGGGCCTTTTCCTTGACCGAGCCGTCGGGGTTCATGCGCGGGGCACGGAAGGCGATGTCGTAGGTCTGCCATTGCTCGGGAGGGAGGCTGGCGTTGACCCTGGGTCGAGTCTGGCTGTAAACCGCGGCGCAATCACCCGTCGAGGGCACCAAGCCGAAGGAGTCGAGCACCTGGATTTCATAGATGTTATTGATAATCACACCGCTGTTGGCCCGCCCCTGGCCGAAGCTGTCAGCCATCAACGGCAGCCAGAACTCGACGTGCAACTTCATGTCGCCGAAGCTCTGCTTGGTCGTGATCGAGCCCTTGCCGGGGTCGCACTGCAGGCTCCCGTCGGCCTGCGGCTTCCACGGACCACCGTTCCAGGCCGAGATGTCGGGGGCCTTGCCTGGCGAAAACGGCAGCAATACCACGGCCTCAGCCGGCGGTTGAGCCCCTTCGGTAGGCGACCTGCGCATCGTCTTCCTCAATTCCACGCCCATGCCGTAGTAACCCGGGTCGGCCGCCAACCTGTCGCCGGCGATTGTGCCGTGCCAGTGAACCGCATTGGCTCGGCCGAACAGGTTGACTTTCGTGCCCTGCTGGACGCCATAGATCTCGAATTGGGCGGTCGGCTCGCCAGGCGCCAGCGGCTCAGCCTGGACGACCACGCGATAATAGCCGGGACCCTCGGCGATCACCTTGGCCGCAGCCTTGGCGGCCTGCGACGGGCCAGCCTGATAAGTACCCTCATACGCGCCCATAAAGGGGTCCTGCGCCCAACTGGTCCCGGGCACTGCCGCCCCAAGGGCGATGAATATCCACGTCAACGTGCATTGCCTCATCATAGTCTTGCTCTCCTGGTTTTGTTCCCCGAACGGCCGATTGTGCGGGTCGCACCGCCTCGGGCGGCGGCAAATCGGTGTTTCCGCGGGTTCATATTCGCCATGCTAGGGCCTCTGGGCTTTGCGTCAATGGCATTCGCCAGGGGGCCGCTATGAACACGCGCAGGGGTTTAGACACTCCATGAAGCCAAGGACCTGACGAGGCGGAGATGGACCCGCAGATTGCGCTTGCATTGCAGCGCGCGGCTGGTTGCATAGTGGCGGCGATGATGCTCACAAGTGGTTCCAGGCGACTGCAGTTCCGGATTTGGGCCTTTGGCCCGGCGCTCTCTCTCTGCGCGGCTCTTGGCGCCCCGGGGCAGCTCCCGGTATTGAAACGGTCGGAGGTGGTTTTCATGTACGAAGCCGGGCGGCAGACCTACGAAGACTATGGCGCCACGGTCGTGGCCTGGGGAGGCAAGCCTACGGCAGAATCGCTCCAACAGGCCAGGGGCCTGAAGTTCTTCGGCAGCGTCGGAATGGTCACCGAGTTCGGCCGCTACTACGAACGATTTCCGCAGAGCTACGAACAGGGGCTGTGCCGCGGCCTGGACGGCCAGCCTTACAAGGTTCCCTGGCTCAGCGACCTGCAGCACAAGGGAATCCCTTTTTGGTGGTGCTGCACCCGGCAACCGCTCTTCCGCCAGTACATCCGGGAGCGCGTCGTCGAGACCGTCAAGGCGGGCGCCGATGGCGTGCATATTGACGACCACCTCGGCACGGCGGGGGCCCTTTGGAGCGGGGGCTGTTTCTGCGACCGTTGCGTGGAGGAATTCCACGACTATCTCAAGGCCTTGCCCTCGAGCGAACGCGCCCGGTTGGGCGTCCGGGACCCGGCCGGTTTCAACTACCGAACCGTCCTGCGGGAGTGGCTGGCCCAACAGCGCGGGCGCAAGGCGCAGGAGCATCCCCTATGGTCCCAGTGGAGGATATACCAGCTCCAAGGCGCCGCCCGGTTCATGGAAGAGTTGCGCGGCCTCGCCGCCCGGACCGCCGGCCATCCTGTGCCGATGGGCGCCAATGCAGGCTTGCTCTGGGGGAACCACCTCAACGATTTCAAGGCGCTGGACCTTTTCAGCGCCGAGATCGAGCATCACGCCTCGGATCGACACTTCAGCGACGCCCCGCTGGTGGCCTACCGCCTGGCGGATGCCGTCGGGCGTCCTCTGGCCTCGACTGCCAGCGGCTGGGACTGGGCCTACATCAAGGAGCACAACCTGCCGGGGTTGGTCCAGGGGTGGATAGCCCTGGGCTACGCCGCCGGCCATTGCCTCATGGTCCCGAACCGCCAATGGTGTTATACGCCCGAGAAAGGCACCCACTGGTACGAAGGACCGAAAGAGAAGTTCGCCTGGCTCTATCAGTTTGTGCGGCAGCGCGCCGGCCTCTTCGATGACTACCGCAACTACGCCGATCTGACGGTGGTCTTTTCCTCGAGCACCTTCGACCGCAACCCCGCGCGGCTCATCGCCGCCTGTGGACAACTCGCCGCCGCCAACGTCTCCTATTGCCTGGCGCTGAGCGGGGACGAGGTCGTGGACCACCCGCTTAAGGCGGACGACTTGCGCCTCTGCCGACGGCTCGTGGTCATCGAGCCCCAAGACCTGTCCGGAGCCGACCGCAAAGTGCTGGGCGCCGAAACCAACGTCCAACGCTATGCGAGCATCAGGCAGGCGATAGCGGGCATCGCGCCGGCCGTGCGCGTCAAAGCGCCCGCCGGGGTCCGCGTCCTGCCGCGTGTGAAACCGGGCTCGGCGATAGTCCATCTCTTGAACTGGGGCTACGACGCCGGCAGCGATGGCGTGCAGCCGCTCAAGAACGTCCTGATCGAGCTGGACCTCGAGGCCCTCGGCGTCGCCGGGGCAACCGAAGCGGCGATGTTCTCGCCGGGGGCCGAACCGCTCAAGCTGCGCCTTACAAACCGGAGCCTGACCGTCCCGGAGCTCGGCTTGTGGAGTGTAGTCGTGATCGAGGGGTCCGCGAACCTGTAACTGTGGTCCTTATGAAGCCAAACGGTCGGGGAGTGAAGTCGGCAATCCGGGTGGCGGCGCTTGTTTGCGCCTCCATTGGAACAACGGCCGTGGCCGGGTCGCCGCTGTTCGACCGTGGGTACGCGGTGCTGCCATCACCCCAAAACGTATCGCTCGGCCAAAGGGAGGTAGAGTTCACGCGCGATTGGCGGGTGAAGCTGGACGCCGGTGTTGGCCCAGCCGACGCGGCTGTGGTCAGCTTGAGGGGCGGGTTGGCGGCTCGGTTCGGCTTGAGGCTGAAGCCGGCTGGGGAAGACGGGAGCGCCGGCCGTATCGTTTCGCTTTCTTTGGAGCCGGGGGCGGTGGCAGTTGGGCAAGCGGCGGACCGCGACAAGGCGGCGCTGGCGGAGCAGGCCTACCGAATCATCCTCACCCCGGATCGCGTGAGGATTATTGGCAACGCCCCCCAGGGGCTGTTCTACGGCGTCCAGACCTTTCTCCAATTGCTGAATCGGCGGGGCGGGGGTCTCAGGTTCCCGGATGGCGAGATTCAAGATTGGCCCGACCTTCAACTGCGGGTCATTTACTGGGACGACGCCCATCATTTGGAGCACTTGGACGTTCTCAAGGCGGCACTGCGGCAGGCGGCCTTTTTCAAGATCAACGGGTTCGCTCTGAAGTTGGAGGGGCATTTTGAGTTTCGGACAGCCCCGGCTATCATGGAGCCTTATGTCCTGAGGCCTGGCGAGCTGCAAGAGCTGACGGATTATGCGCTGCGGCATTACATCCAGATCATCCCGTACCTTGACGCCCCGGCGCACGACTCGTTTATCCTCAAACACCCGGCCTATTCATCATTGCGGGCGTTTCCGAATTGCAACTATGAGTTTTGCGTTGTGAACCCGGGAACTTACGACTTGTTGTTCGGCATGTTTCAGGACCTTCTGGATGCGAACCGCGGTGGCAAGTACTTCTGTCTTTCGACGGATGAGCCGTACTACGTTGGCATGGCGCAGGGCGCGGGATGCGACGAGGCGGCTCGAGCGCGCGAACTGGGAAGCGCCAGCAAGCTGCTTGTGGACTTCATCTCTCGGGCAGCGGCTTACCTTCACGAGCGGGGGCGGACGGTTTTGTTCTGGGGGGAATACCCGCTCAAGCCCGAGGACATAGGCGCGCTGCCGAGTTACCTCGTGAATGGCGAGACGGGTGGACCCGAGTTTGATCCTGTCTTCAGAGGGCGGGGCATCCGGCAGTTGATCTACACCTCGACGCAGGGGGAGGAGCCGCTGTTTCCGGACTATGATCCGCTGCCACAGACGGAGCGGCTGCATAACGGTTCCGGGCCTGCGGAGCCGGGTCGAGTCGCTGAGGTTTTCCGCGCAGTCTCATCGTCCGAAGCCCGCCAGCAGGCGGACCTGATGGGTGCGTTTGTGGCGGGGTGGGCCGATGCGGGCCTTCATCCGGAGACGTTCTGGCTTGGATATGCGACCGGGCCGGCGGCAGCCTGGCATCCCGATTCGTCGGGGCCTGATGAGTTGAAGAGCAGGTTCTATCGGTTGTTTTACGGGGCGGACTTGCCGAGCATGGGGCGTCTGTACCGATTATTGAGCCGGCAGGCTCGATTTTGGGACGATAGCTGGGAAACCGCGCCGTCTCAGGCGCGGACCCCGATTTTCGGGTATTCTCACGGGGTTTTCAATCCGCCGCGCGCGGCGCAAGATCAGACACTGCCGCTGCTGCCGGCGCCTGCGCGGGAGGGTCTCAAGGTGGATAGAGATTGGTCAAAAGAGAACCTGCGGCGCTTGGAACTGGCGCGCAGGTTTCTTGCGGAGAACCAGGAATTGCTGGGGTTGATAGAGGAGAATCGGGCTCGAGCTCCGCTGAACCGCTACAACCTCGACGTGTTTCTTTCGATCGCGCGAATCTGCCGGGAGAACTTGGAGATGCTGTTGGATATGGGGCGGATCGACGAACAGTTGAAGGCCGCACAGGAGCTGGCTGAGGCCGCGCCTGCCAGGGCGGTGGCTCACTTGGACGAGGCCCTCGATTTGGCGCATCGGATGCGGTTGCGCCGAAACCAGGTGTACCATGGCGCCGTGGCGACTTGGTATCAGAGTTGGTTTCCGCGTGTTTTGGAGGCAAATGGCCGCCGCTGCTTGGACCAGGTGGATGATGTGAAAGACCACCGCCCGGTGCGGACAGTGGATATGAGTTACCTCATCTACCGCGAGTTATTATATCCGCTGGGCGATTGGGCGGAGAGCACCCGGAGAGCCCGCAACCAATATGCGCAGGCGCACGGACTTCCTGGCCGGGGCAAGAAGGTCGATTGGCGGAACACCGGGCGTTAGCACAGCGCCGAACAGAATCAGGCGGTCGGTTATTTCCGGGCCACGAAGCGGCTTGCCCTATGACCCCGATTACCGGCACGGAACTCTTCGGGACAGACCCGTCTTTCCCGCAAGCTTGATGCAGCCCTGCTCTTCGCCCAAACCGCTCACGGCGCTGCGTGGGTGGCACGGGCTTTCACCCGGTTGAGCAGCTCGCGGTAGGGGCCCTTTTTGACAGTCGAAACCTTGTGCTCGATCTCGAAATTGGCATCGCCGTGGTCCGTGACCCGGTAGAGGTTGCAGGTGACCAGTTGCCCGCCTCCGTCCAGTCCGTCGATGCGGACCTTGACGCGAGACCAGACCTTGTTGGCGGTCCAGTCGCCGTAAAGCAGGGTGGCCATGGCGCCCGCCGGCTTTTCGAACACCAGGCGCATATCGTCGTTGGCGGGAATGGGCACGGGTTTGTAGCCGGCCTTTTGGAAGACCTCGGAGACGGTGCGGGCGATATCGAAAGGCGTGGGCCCGCTGATGACCACCGCAGCGAGGCTTTCGTGGCCCGGGCCTTTGACCGAGCGGCACCCCCCGCCGAGCCAGGCGCAGAGCATCACCACGGCCGCCAGGGGCAGCCAGGAGCCGATTCGGGCCGCATTGCCCTTGGGCGGATGATTATGCGCAGGCACAGGTTTGAGGATTGCAGGGCGCGGGCCGGGGGGCAAATCCAATCTGGGCTTGTCCCCAGTACTGGTGACTGGCGGGGGACAGGGTTTCTGGTATTGTAAGGGTGTTGACGATGCAAAAACGCAGTGACCAAGCCGTGTGTGGCTGGTAGGCGCAAAGCTGTGGCGCCGCATTGGATGACGATTTAGTTCTCATTTGTAGAGTGTGTCGGAGAGGCCGGGTGCTGAACCCGGCTTTTCTGTTTTTGCAAATCGCCTGCTTGACTCCTCTGCCGGGTTTGGGGTAGGTAACGCCCGCTATGGCGAAGATTCAACGAGCATTGCTTTCCGTCTCCGACAAGACGGGGCTGGTGGCGCTGGCCCAGGCGCTGGCAAAGGCGGGCGTGGAGTTGATTTCGACCGGCGGTACCGCCAAAACGCTTCGTGAAGCCGGGCTCAAGGTGGCCGACCTGAGCGCCTATACCGGCTTTCCGGAGATGTTGGATGGCCGGGTCAAGACGCTGCACCCGAAGGTACACGGGGGGTTGCTCTTTGTGCGGGGCAACCCCGCCCATGAGGCGGCCGTGCGCTCCCACGGAATCGAGCCGATCGACCTGGTGGTGGTGAATCTGTATCCGTTCGAGCAGACCGTGGCGCGGCCGGACGTCCCCTTGCGCGAGGCCATCGAGAACATCGATATCGGGGGTCCCTCCATGCTGCGCAGCGCGGCCAAGAACCACGAGAGCGTCACGGTGGTCGTGGACCCGGCGGACTACGCCGTCGTGGCCGAGCAAGTTGGGGCCAGTGGCAACACCACCCTGGAATTGCGGCGCCGGCTGGCGGCCAAAGTCTTCGCCCGCACTGCCGCTTACGATACCGCCATAGCGGCGCACCTCGAGAGGGCCTTCGCGAGCGGCCAGCCGGCAGCCTTGCCTGGCATGCTCTGCCTCCAGGCCCCTCGAACTCAGGCCTTGCGTTACGGTGAAAACCCGCACCAGGCCGCCGCGCTCTATGGACGGTTCCCGGAGTATTTCCGGCAACTGCACGGCAAGGAGCTTTCCTACAACAACATTCTGGACCTGACTGCCGCGGCGAACCTGGTGGCTGAGTTTGCCGGCGGCCAGCCCACGCTGGCCATTGTCAAACACACCAACCCTTGCGGAGTTGGCCAGGGCGGCCATTTGCGCGAGGCCTGGGACAAGGCCTTCGCCACCGACCGCCAGGCGCCCTTCGGCGGCATCATCGCCGTCAATCAACCCCTGGACCTGCCCTGCGCCGAGGCTATCGCCGAGGTCTTCAGCGAAGTCATTGTGGCCCCCGATTTCGCGCCCCCTGGCCTGGACCTTTTGCGGAAGAAAAAAAACCTGCGCCTGCTCAAGCTCCTCAAAGACCCGCTCTCCGCCCAGCCCTGGGAGGTGCGGAGCGTCGGCGCCGATAGCTTCCTGCTGCAAGAACGCGACTTGAAGGCGACGCGGGTCGAGGACCTGAGATTCGTGACTCGGCGGCGCCCCAGCGAGGCGGAGTTGGAAGCGATGCTTTTCGGCTGGCGCGTGGTCAAGCATGTCAAATCCAATGCCATCGTCTATGTGGCCGCCGATCGGACCCTGGGCATCGGCGCAGGCCAGATGAGCCGCGTGGACGCCAGCCGGCTGGCGGTGTGGAAGGCGGGCGAGGCCGGTCTCTCGCTCCGGGGCAGTGTGGTTTGCAGCGATGCCTTCTTTCCGTTTGCCGACGGACTGATTGCGGCAGCGGAGGCGGGGGCCACGGCGGCCATCCAGCCCGGCGGCTCGGTGCGCGACCCCGAAGTCATCGCTGCCGCCGACCAACGGAACATGGCGATGGCCTTCACCGGCGCCCGGCATTTCAGACATTAGCCCGGTTCACAACCCGGTTGGATAACCCAGACCGATTTACACTTGGCGTCACCTGCCTCCCGAGAGCATGCTCAGCCCGAATGAATAGAAGGTCTTTCCTGACCAGGCTGGGCGGTTGCGCGGCCCTGGAGACGATTCCGGCACTGGCGGCCACCGCTGAGGAACGAGGTCGAACCACCTCCAATGGGCTTCCGCGAAAGGTCATCGTCGGCACCGCCATGCAGTCCTTTTGGGGCCAGTTTCCCGGGCTGACCAGGCGCCTGGAGCAACTCGCCGGGATGGTGGACCAAATGGCCGCCCAGGCCAGGCGGGCTTACGGACGAGGGCTGGATCTGGCCATTCTGCCCGAGACGGCCATTACCGGCGAAGCCGGCGGCGACACCGTTGCCAGTTCGGTCCCATTCGAGGGTGAAGTCCGGCAGGCGTTCACCAGCAAGGCCCGGGAACATGGTTGCTATATCGTGGCTCCCACCTACTTGCTGGATTCGAAGGAAAAACGGCTGTGTTCGAACGCGGCGATACTGGTTGGGCGCAAGGGCGAAGTCGTTGGGACCTACCGGAAGCTCCACCTGGTGGTGTCGCTCGAACGCAGGACCATGGAGGGCGGGGCCACTCCAGGGGAGACCCTGCCCGTCTTCGACTGCGATTTCGGGAAGTTGGGCATTCAGATCTGCTACGACATGGAGTTTCCCAGCGGCTGGACCGAACTGGCGCGCCGCGGGGCGGAACTGATCGCCTGGCCCACACAATCGCCGCAGACCTCCCAGCCCGCATTCCGGGCCCGGGCGAACCGCTGCTACATCGTCTCCAGCACTTGGCGGCACAACGCCTCGATTTTCGAGCCGACGGGCAAGATCGCGGCGCAGATCAAGCCGCCGCAAAGCATCCTGGTTCACGAACTGGACCTCAGCTACGCGCTGCTTGCGTGGAGTTCAAAGCTGCGCAACGGCGAAGCCCTCCGGCAGGCCTATGGTGACAGGGTGGGCTACCACTATTACGAAGACGAGGACTGCGGCATCTTCTGGTCGAACGACCCCAAGAGGACGATTGGCGAGATGGTGCGCTCGATTGGCGTGCTGGAACTCGAGGAGGAAATGACGCGCGTGCGGGAGTTCTACCGGACTGCGGGAGTGCGAATATAGCCACGTGGATTCATGAAGCGGTGAGAGCACGGACTTTCTCCAGTATTGCCGCCTTGCTGCTGGCCTTCCAGGCGGGCGAAGGACAGAGGCGCATTGGCGCAGAGGCGGAGTGGTTCAGGGGGCTGCTCGCTTTCCCTTACACGAACCGGTTGGATGAGTTGCCCCTGGCGCCGCCGTACGCCCGAGCCCGCTATCCCTTTTCCTTCACCTACAACGGCCGGCCCAGCGATACCCTTTTGCCTGTCTGGCCCACAGCCTCTGGCAGTAATGATCTCGGCGGAGGTGTCGCCACCTCCTGGCGCGCCTGGACCGATCCGGCTACGGGCCTGCGCGTCCGCTTCGAGAGCCGCTGCCATCAGGGCTTCCCGGATCGCGATTGGGTGCTCTATTTCGAGAATACCGGCAGCCGCGACACGCCCGTTATCGAGAATATTCAAGCTCTCGATCTCACGCTCGCCACCCCGCTCGAGGGCGACGCGTCCTATCGTCTGCACCGGACCAAGGGCGCGCCCGCCGACCCAACTGACTTCGAGCCGGCCATAGTGCCGCTCAAGGCTGGGCAGACGGAGCGTCTGAGCGCCGGAGGCGGCAGGTCCTCCAACCGCGATTTCCCCTTCTTCAAGGTGGAAACGGGGGAAGGGTCACTGATTATCGCCGTCGGCTGGTCGGGCCAATGGGCCGCTGCCCTGAACTCGCCCGACCGCCATCATCTGCGCGTTACCGCGGGGCAAGAACAGACCCATTTCATCCTGCACCCTGGCGAGCGCGTTCGCTCGCCCCGGATCTTGCTGTTCCTTCATAGGGGCGACACGTGGGAGGCAAACGCCCGGTTTCGGCAGTTGATCTATCGCTACTACGCCGCGAAGCGGAACGGGCGTACGCCGCTGCCGATACTGTTCTGCAACACTTGCTTCACGCGCGGCGGCGGCTGGCTCAACGAGTGCAACGCTTCCAACCAGATTTCACTAATCCAGGCATACGCCCCGCTGGGGCTGGAGGCTTTGATCACGGACGCAGGCTGGTTCGAAGGCGGTTGGCCGGCCGGGGCCGGCAACTGGACGCCCCGGCACGATGCCTACCCGCTGGGGATGGCGCCGGTGGCGGCGGCTGCCGCGGCGCACGCCATGATCTATGGACTGTGGTTCGAACCGGAGCGCGTCGTGGCGGGAACTGAGTTCCACCGCCTGCATCCCGATTGGGTGCTCACCGATGGCCGGCCCGGGCAAACCACCTTGCTCGCCAACTTCGGCCTGCGCGAGGTGCAGGAGCATTTCTTCACCATCGTCAAAGGGTTCATGGCGCTGCCCGGTTTCCGGTTTTACCGTCAGGATTTCAACATGGACCCGCTGGACTACTGGCGGCACAACGACGCACCGGACCGGCAGGGCATCACCGAGATGCGCTATATCGAGGGCCTTTATGCCTATTGGGATCGCCTCGCGGCCACCTGGCCGGATGGCCTGCGTGAGGAATGCGCCAGCGGTGGCCGACGGATCGACCTCGAAACCCTCCAGCGGATGCCGCTGCACCAGAAAAGCGATTACTGGTTCGACAACGAGGCGGATCAGGCCAGCCTTTGGAGTCTGAGCCAGTACCTGCCCAACAGTCTCGTTACGGCGCCGCTGACGCGCCTGGACGATTACTCGTTCCGCTCGACGCTCGCGGCGTCGCTCATCCCGGCCTGGATAGCCGACGCGCCGGGCTTCGAGCGCGAGCGCGCCAGGAAACTGCTCGACCGCTACCGGGCCGTCCGCCATCTCCTCGTGGGAGCCTGGTATCCGCTTCTGCCCTACTCGCGCAGCGCGCGGGATTGGATGGCCGTGCAATTTCACCGGCCGGATTTGGGCGAAGGCATGATCCTGCTGTTCCGCCACGCGGAGAGCCCCTATCGGACGGTTGAAGTTGCCTTGCGCGGCTTAAAGGCGGAACGCAACTACGCGCTGACCTTTGACAATTCCGGCCAAACGCAACGGGTCCCAGGTGCAGACCTGATGACCCACCTTCTCTTGAGTCTCGACACCCGGCCGGGTTCGGAGTTGATCACCTACCGGGAGATCGCAGAGTGAAGCTCAGGCGCGGGGCGATGGGGAACACGCCAACCTAATCCTTCGCGGCCTGACGGGTCACAATGGGCACATACCCCGCCTCCAAGCCCGGCGGCGGGGTGACGATCAAGGCCGGGTCAATCTCCGCCAGCCTGCCCACCGTAGGCGGCGGCAGGTAGTCGCGGTCCTTGCTCCAGTTCCGGTGGAGTTTTTCAACGCGCGCCTGCACGGCCTCCCGCTCTTGATCCGTCAGGTCGGCGTTCAGCAATGCCGGCTGGTCGGCGAAGCGATACCAGTAGTAGGTCACCACACTGCCGTCCCCCGGATACGCCTGGAACGGCCCCGCCACGGGACCAGGTTTCTTCCAGCAGCTTTTCGCATCCTCGGGAGTGGCGTAGGGTTCGGGGCGATCCTCCCGCGGCCGGTGAAATTGATGTTGAACCAGGCCCGTTTCGATCGGGACCTCTTCCGCTTGCACCGGAACCCATTCCGCCTTCTGGGTCTTGTTCGTCACCAGGTGATAGTATTCGGGGAGCACGGCCAGCGGCCTTGGCCGGGAATCGTCCTTCCTGACCATTCCGTAGTTCCAGTGGTAGCCGAATGTATTCGTATCGAGTGCCGTCGGGGTCGCAAAGGAGTTCCAGGCCACAGCCACCCGCTGCTTCTCGGGTAGAGCGGGGGTATAGATCCGCCAGGTTGCGCCGCCGCGATTGGTGAAGCCAAGCACCCAGGCTTGCTGCGCGTCAATGGCCCCGCTGGCCGGGCTGCCCCCCTCGAACCAGGCATTCACGGCGTCCCAGAGCGCCTGCCTGGTGTAGGAGGTGACACGATGCACTACCACCGAGTCGTTGCCGGGCCCCCGGGGAAAGAACGTCCGGCCGACGCGGGCGTACGTTTCCCCCTTGCCGTCCACGGCCTGAACCGCCGGGACGTATTGGGTCTCCATCTGCAACGCCCGGTTTGGTTCGGAGGGGCGGCTATCCAGGAGCATGCCCGCCAGCCGCGGTTCGGTAAGCGCTGCGTGCGACCAGAAATATGGCGTGAAGAACGCCACCGGGCCTTTGAAATTGCGCGTATTCAAGAACAAGGTCCAACAGTTGTTTCCCGTCGGCACGTTCTGCCCGGCAGTGGCCGCTTTGGCAGGAGTGAGCGGCAGAGGCAGATACCCGTAACCGAACAGTTCGCCGCACGTGCCTTGTTTCAGGTTCAGGCCATCCGGGGGCCAGAGCAGCCAGGGACTGAGCTGGGCGATGCCATAATGCCCTTTCGGGTCCTTCCAATCCCTGCCCTTGCCCGCTCCGGGCCCGTTGGCCCATTCGATGAAATTGGGAGCCACACCCCCCATGATGAACTTGGGCGTTTCGGTGGCAAACCGTGTGTCACGCCACCAACCGAGTCCGCCCTCAATATCGGAATACAGGTTGGTGGGCGCCCGGCCGTCATACTGGGCAAACATCCAGGTGCCGAACAAGCCGGATTGAAAATTATGTCCGGGGTATTCCTTCAACAAGGGCCAGGCGGCTACATACAGGGAGAACCCGGCGTTATATGTCTTTGGCGCCCTCTGGTTGGGGACAAGGAGGTACCCGGCCATCTCCCCTTCCTGAACCGGGTTCGAGGCCGAGGCGCCCGCCAGGGAGAGCACGGGCGCGAAGGTTCCGAGGGTCAGGCACATAATCGCTGGAAAACCGAATTTGATGTCGTTGCTGCTCATGTGCTTGTCATGGTGGTCATCTTGCGATCCTGCTTGAAGTCCTGCAATTCAGAATGTGAATGGCCGTGAATGGCGCTGGGTTGTAAGGCGGCGGTTGGGCCCTGCGCTCACGGCACAAACCCCGGCCTGGTTTGTCTAATTGAACTATCTGTGCCCGAGCGGGCAGCGAAGCGCCCTGGGACAGCCAGGACAGGTCGGCATTCGGCAGTACTGGCAATCGCTTCGTTTTTCCTGTCCGGTTTGGGCATTGGGCGGCGCTTTAGAGGTGATAAATGACGGAACCGCGGACATTGCTCGCGCAATATGTTGCCAGTGGCTCGGAAGATGCCTTTGGTGAACTGGCCGGTCGTTACCTCAACCTGGTGTATTCGACCGCCGTGAGACTGGTGGACGGCGACCGGCACCGTGCGGAAGACGTGGTCCAAACCGTGTTTGCAGACCTGGCGCGGTTGGCCAAGACGCTTTCACCGGAGGTAATGCTCGGAGGCTGGCTGCACCGCCGCACCTGCCATGCGGCCGCGACCCTGATGCGCAGCGAACGCCGCCGTCAACACCGCGAAAGGTTGGCTGCCGAGATGCAAGCCCTTCAAGATCAATCGGGAGGCGATTACGACCCAATTGCCCCTATTCTCGACCAGGCGGTGAATCAACTCAGTGCGGCCGATCGTCAGGTCATCCTGCTGCGCTATTTCGAGGGGCAGGAGTTGCGGGTGCTCGGCCAGGCCTTGGCCACCACCGAGGAGGCAGCCCGCAAGCGCGTGGCCCGGGCGGTGGACCGGTTGCGCAAACTTCTGCGTCGCCGGGGCGTGGCCATCTCCGGCACGAGCCTGGCGGCCCTGTTGTCGGCCCAAGCCGTTACCGCCGCGCCAACCGGTCTGGCCGTCTGCGTGACCGGGGCGGCTCTGGCCGCCGCCGCCACCGGCAGCGGAAACCTGCTTACAGTCCTGGAGATTATGACTATGACAAAACTGAAAATCACCGTTTGCGCCCTGGTTGTCGCCGGTCTTGGTACGACCCTGGTGCTCGATCAGCGCGCCCTGGCGAGGTTGCGCGAGCAGAACCGCGCCTTGCAGGAGCGACTCGGCCGTTACGCGCTGGTGGAGCAGGACCATCAGCGCCTTTCCAACCTGGCAGCCCAGTCCTCGGCCCGGGCCGCCCTTCCCCCGGATCAGTTCCAGGACCTGCTCAAGCTGCGTGGCGAGGTGGGGCTGGCGCGGCGACTCAATGAAGAGAACCCCAAGCTGCGGGCGGAGAACACCAAGCTGCGCTCGGCCGCCAAGGAGGCGAACGTGGCTGCGCGCAAGGAGCCGGAAGACCCGGCGGAAGCGGCGTTCCAAAGGGAAACGAAGTACCGCCAGAACTTCGGGAGCCAGTGGGGGATGCTGTTCATCACCGCGGCCAGCAAGAACAATGGCCAAAGCCCCGATAAGTGGGAGCAGGTGGCCGGCCAGATGAGACCGGAGGAACTGCAACTCGCCACCAACGATTTCGAGATCGTCTTCCACGGCAGGTTGCCCTTGGACGGCAGCCAGGAGAATGTCCTGCTGTTCCGGGAAAAAGAGGCCCGGCAGTCCCCGGGTGGGGAATGGTTCAAGGTCTATGGATTTGCCGATGGCCGCAGTGAAATCCACACCGAGCCGAACGGGAACTTCGAGGCGTGGGAGGGGCCTCGCTTGGCTCACCCATAATGATTTGGCAGCGATTCAGGAAAACCTATGCAAAGGACAACTCTTAGACTCACCCTGGCCGCCCTGCTCATGGCCGGCGTCCTGGGACTGGTTGTCTGCAAACGCCAAATGTCGGCGGCCCTTCGCAACCAGAACCAGGCCTTGAAGGCCAGGCTCACTCAAATGGAACATATCGAAGAGGACAACCAGCAATTGTACAGGCTGCTCGCGGAGTTGCGTCCGGAAACTCGTGAGAACCTGCAGGCCGAGTTGGCTCGCCTGCGCGCGGAGCGGGAGAGACTGCAGGAGCGTAAGGGAGAATGGAACCGCCTTTGCGGCGAAAATCGCCAATTGCGTGCCGAACTCGGTAATGGCGTCAGGCCGGCCATTCCTCAGTCGAGTTGGGCCTACGCCGGCTATGAGGATCCGGAGTCCGCCTGCCAATCTCACTTCTGGGCAGCCGCGAGCGGCGACCCGAAGCTGGCTCTGGATAGCCTGTGTCCCGAGGCCCACGCGAGCTGGGCCCAGTGTTCCGAGGAGGAGGTGGCTGCCTTCGTTGCCAGGCTCCAGAAGAGCGCTCGGAATCGTCCCAGCTTCCAAATCCTTGGCCAAAGGAATATCTCGGATGACGAGGTCGAGCTGATCATCGACATGTACCCGGATAGCCCGGGTGTTGAGAACTTCCGTCCAACCTTCAAGCGAGTTGGGTCTGAGTGGAAATTCTACGGCTGTTTTCATCACTTCTAAGCGCCTCCGCTATGGCGAGCCCACCCTTGGAGCGCCCGCGGCAGCCGGGGCGACCGGGTCAAATCGAGCGGCAGGAATTTGAATACGTCCATGCGGCCGCCGAAGAACATGTTGTTCAAAATCGCGAACTGGCCTCGCGGGCGCGTTGAAGCGGATGCGGATAGGTGTATGGCCTGTAGTACTCGGGCTTGGGCGCCCCGTTGAAGAAATCGCGGCCTTCCTTGACGTGGGCGGCCTGTAGCTCGTTCTTTTCCGGCTCCGCCCAAGGGCGCAGCGCCATGTTTAGCTTCGCCCCATTCAGCGTGTTGCTCCAGGCGTAACAAGGCGACGGTTCGAAGACGCCATCACCGTCGGCATCCGTGGCCCGGCCCGGCTGGCCCATGGCCGGATAGCCTGCCCCTTTCCGGCCCGCGGGGATCAGGTTGCCGTCAATGGGGTTCGTGCCGTCACAAATCCCAAACTCGCCGATGGCTTGGAACGAGCGCTCATGACTGACCTGGATTGTGCGGGTATTGTAGGTCGTTCCCGTCACGGTGTTGTTGAACACCATCGCGACGCCGCCGGCGATGAAAATGAAACCCTGCGGCCGGTACATCTCCAGTCCCTCGGCGGAGAACGTGTTGTCGTAGATCTCGGCGCTCTGGCAGCCATAGGCCCCGGGGCGGACCCGGTAGATTTCCAGTTGGCTATTGATGATCCGGTTGTGCCGGATCACGACCCGCGCGCCGCTGTAGGGCACGATCCACGGGTTGTTGCCGGTCGCGTTGACCACCTCCGGACTGAAGCGAGCCTCATTGTCCTCGAAATAGACAGCCTGGGCCGTACCGAGCGTGAGGGGCTTGGTAAAGGCGGCCTTGCCGGGGCCCTGGCAGTAGATCGTCTGGGCCAGGCCGGCCTTTTTCTGCAGGGCGTGGAAGTAGCAATGGTCGACCAACCCGTAGGTGTCGCCCGTGATGGTCATCATCTGGTCCATGTTCAGGAACTTGCAGTGGTCCACGCGGAAGTTCTTGCAGTTCCCGCTGATCACGACCTCGCCGGCCCAGGTCCCCGCGGTGGCAAACCCGGTTCCGTCGAAAGTGATGCCGGTGATCCGAAAGGGTTTTCCTTCTACCCCGTTGAGCACGAACGCCTTGTCGCCCGGGGCCGTGGTGGTATCCGTGCGAATGATCGTCTGGTCGATGCCGGCGCCCTGGATGGTGATCGCCTTCATCTTCGCCCAATGCTGGCTGTTCCAGCCGTGCTTCCACACTGCCGTTCCCTGGGGAAGTTGCACGATGTCCCCGTCCTGTGCCGCGTTGATGGCGTCCCAGACGGCTTCGGGCGTCAACGCGGCGGCCGCGCGGGTTTCCGCACGGACGGTTTCGGGCAGCAGACCATCGGCAGAGGCGAGGGAAAACAACGCCAACAACATTCGGAATCGGGTGCTTCTGATCTTCATTGTTTTCTTTGCGGTTGCTCGCTTTTATGATCGGTCAGAGTAACATTCCCGGTGCCGGCTTCTTGCACCAAAACATTGGCTATGGCCTGATGCGAAATCGAATCCGTTACGGTTCCCTCGACCACTTCGGCGTGGCAGACCGAAAAGCACAGCCAAGTCGTTACGGCGACGGCTTTGAGTCGCCACCCGCCTCCGTGGGATGAGGTATGCTTGCCCCTAACTCGAAGTCTGCGGAACGCTTTGCAGGCAATACTTAGCTCACGAGCCATCGGCGGAATCCTCCGTCCAGGAGCCGCCTCTGTCAAACCCCGAAAAGGTCCTGGATCAAGTGGCTCGGGCCCGCCGTGCCGAGCCTGAAATCACGGCGACTGCACTTCAACTTCGCCCAACTGGCAGTAACCCTCGGGACTGCGGAGCGCCTCTTTCAGGCCGATCTCGATGATCCGCTCCGGTGCCGCGAGGCTCGTAGCGCCGATGTGCTTCAAGAACTGGCGTCGTTTCATAACAAGGCCAACCAGGCTACCAAAGCCACCAATAGGCGAGCGCGGTAAGGAGGGCAATACCCAGCAAGTGCAAACGCCAGTCGGAGAGGCCCTGGAACGGTTCGACAGCGCCAGACCAGTTGACCGTGGTTTGCTCGAGCTTCGCGGGGTCCGTCCTTTTCGTGAACGCGGAGACGGCAAAGAGGATCAATGTGATGAGGAGCGAGCCCCACAGCCCGCGGTAGGTATAGTTCTCGGTAAGCGGATAGTGGAGCGGTGGAAAAACCCGCGCGGCCAGCGTCTTGTTGGGCAGCAAGGCGTCAATAACAAAGAGCGCGGAAAACGCGATCCCCGAGAGGAATGAGGCGGCCGCTCCTGCGAACGTCACCCGTTTGCTTAGCACGCCGAATATGATGGCCGGAGCCAAGGGCATGGAAAGGTAGATCGAAATGGTCTGCAGGTATTTGTAGATCCCCTCGGGCTGCCAGGCGATGAGGCCCGCGGCCCCCACCCCGAGGAGCATGGCCACGACGATCGCGAAGCGACCGAGCGTCACCTGCTCGGTCTCGGTGGTCTTCGGGCGGAAGCGCAGGATGAAATCACGCACGGCGATGGTCGAGATGGAGTTCATCACCGCAATGGTCGAACACAGGACCGCCCCCAACAGGGCCGCCAGGACATAACCCCGCAGACCGGCCGGCAGTAGATTGTCGAGGATCCAAATGAACGCACCGCGACTGTCCTGGGCGCCGATCCTCGGATTGAGCGCCAGGGCGATCACGCCCGGCAATGCAAAAAGGAAGACCGGGGTCAGTTTCAGGAAGGCGGCGAACATGGCGCCCCAACGCGCCTGCTTGAGGTCCCGAGCGCCCAGCAGCCTTTGGACGTTGACCTGATCCATCCCCCAATAGAAAAGCCCGGCGTACAAAACGGTCAGAACCACTCCCCAAAACGGGTAGATGGGATCGGTCCACGGCTTGTGGATATGCATGGCGTCGGGCACCGGCGAATGCTGAACCAGCTCGTGGAGCGCGCCCCACCCTCCGACCTTGTGGAGGCCGGTAAAAAGGATGATACCGGAACCGAGGATCATAATGGGCGAGTGGATGGCGTCGGTGTAAGCGACGACCCCGAAGCCGCCGACGATCGTGATGACCGCGGTGGTCGCTCCCATGAGCAGCACGCTTTGCATAATCCCCATTCCCGTTACCGCCTGCATGACGAGCGCGCCGGCATACAGGGTGAACGCCATCTTGGTCACGATGCAAATGAAGACCATGAGGCCGGAAAAGCACATCCGCGCCTCGGCTCGGTAGCGCAGTTCGAGGAACTCGGGGATGGTGAAGACCTTGTTCTTGATGTAATGCGGCAGCAACACAGCCGCCGTGATGCCCAGGGCTACCACCGTGATCAATTCCACGGTGCCGGCGCAAAGACCGTAGCGGCAGGAGTCGCCGGACAGGCCCACCATGTGCTCTGAGCCGATATTGGTCGAAAAGAGCGATGCCCCGACGATCGGCCACGTGAGCGTGCGTCCGGCCAGGAAGAAACCGCTGCTATCACCCTTTCGAGCCAGGAGCCCCAGGTACAACCCGAGCGCCACGTTGAAGGCCAATGCCGCGAGGCAGACGATCCAGTCGGCAGGTGTCAGGTGCAGTTGCATTTCAGGCAGGCATCCACAAATCCCAGGAGCACCTTCGTTTAATGATCCTGGCGTCTTGCGCGGAAGCAACAGGCAACAGCGCGGTAATAATCAACAGCGATGAGATGGCATTCATAAGCTGGGCAGGGCTGCCCCTGTTCCACCACGATCTACCGCCAGAGCGTCTCGGTCCAGCCGCTGGACGGCGCAGGCCGCCCGCTGGGCGGGTCGATTCCGGCGCGGCAGTCCAGCCAAGGATGGGCGTTGCGCCCCGGTGAACCGGCCAGCACATGGTTCGTCGTGGCGGCGGGCCGATGACGGGCTATGGCGCCGACCGAAGCCGGAAGAAAAGGCGGTTCCCGTTCGTCACACTAAACCGTTGTGGGTACGCTTCGCTCGCGGTGGTCGCGGTGAACATCGGCCCCTTGTTGCTCCAAGTGCTCAGGTCGGTTGAAACCTGCAACTGGTAGTTTGTGCCGACCAGAAGTCCCTTGAATGACGGCGTTACGGTCCCCAAGCCCTGCACCGCGCTCAGAACAGGCTGGTAATACGGCTGGGCGGGATATCCGTTCCAGGTCGGAGTGCTCCAGCCTGAGGCGGTTGAAGGGTAATAGATTGAGAATTGCGCAGCCGTGTTGTAGAAGGGCGAACCGGGAGTTGACGGGGCGTCGCCCTGAAAGTAAGCGCTGGTCAAACCACTGCAGCCGGCAAACGCCCAGAACCCGAGGTTCGTGACGCTGCTGGGAATGGTGACGCTGGTCAAGCCGATACACTCATAAAACGCACCGTCGCCGATGGCGGTGACACCGTTGCCAACTGTGACGTTGGTCAAGCCGCTACACGCCGCAAACGCGCCGGGGACGATCCCCCTCCCAACTGCCCCGGTGGAGAGGGAGGTGACGCTGCTGGGAATGGTGACGCTGGTCAAGTTGGTACACCCGGAAAAGGCGCCGCCGTTGATGGTGGTGACGCCGTTGCCAATGGTGACGTTGGTCAAGCCGCTACAGCTAGAAAACGCCCAGAACCCGATGCTCGTGACGCTGCTGGGAATGGTGACGTTGATCAAGCCGCTACACCCCTCGAAGGCCTGGTCTCCGATGGAGGTGACGCCGCTGGAAATGGCGGCGTTGGTCAAACTGCTACAGTCCTCAAACGCACCGTTCCCCACGGAGGCGACGCTGCCGGGAATGGTAACGCTGGTCAAGCCGCTACAGAAAGAAAACGCTTGGGCCCCGATGTTCGTGACGCTGCTCGGAATGGTCATGCTGGTCAAGTTCCTGCACGTAAGGAACGCCGCGTCCCCGATGGAGGTGACGCCGTTGCCAATGGTGACGCTGGTCAAGTTACCACACAGCGCGAACGCGAGCTCCCCGATGCTGGTGACGCTGCTGGGAAGGGTGACGTCGGTCAGGTTGCTACACCCTTCGAACGCATCCTGCCCGATGGAGGTGACCGTGCCGTTAACGCCGGGTATTGACGCGGGTATCGTGACCGCCCCTCCGGGGCCGGTGTATGCGGTGATGGTGATGTTAGTCCCGCTCACGAGGTAATTGAAATCGCCGTAGGTCTGGCCGATACAGCGGCCCGACAGGCAAATGAGAGAAATGAGCCACAGGCAACTCATCCCCGTGAGCATGTTCCGAGACCCAGACCCGCGAGTATTCATAAAGGGACCTTTCCTTTGTTAGGTGGAACGTTCGGGTTCATGGCTGCTTCCGTTCTTTCAGCGGCGGAGTGCCCGAGCCAGGTTGCGCCAACTCCTCTTTCCATAGGTGCAGGACGGCGTCGCCGTCAAAGGGCGTCCTCAAAGTCCGTTGACTGCCACCCGGGACCGGGTCTGCGTGCGTAAGCGTCCCTTCGGCTGCGCGCAGCCATTCGACGCTCATTTGCCCCAAGGCCGCGCGAAGGTCCACCGCGACCTCGCCGCCCTGAGGCAGATAGACCAGGTATTCCCGGCCCGGATCGGCCAGGCAAAACCCGGTTGAGGCAAGTTCGCCATGCGGACGCATGGAAGCCAGGTTCATGCGCTCCGCGCATGAGAGCGTATGCCCCATCGCTTGGCGGAGTGTATCCCAGTAGTGATCCGGCTGACCGAGAGTGGGGTGGTTGCGACCAGGATCATGGCTGGGATCGAGGTAAGGGTCCATGAAAAGGCATTGGTTCCCTCGTGTGAAGTTCTCCCAGACCCACGCCCGGTGGGCCGCCGGGCCGTCGGCTTTCAAGCCGATCCAAAAATAGGAATGGTCGGTGTCGTTGAGAATCACCTTGCGGCCGTCCCCCATGGGCGCCTTCGCCGCCGGCGAAATCCAATCGGCGGGACTGGCCAGCAGGGCGGCATCATCGCCGTTGGGCCAGCAGGCGGTCATACCTACGGGGTGCTGCTTGGGCTTCGTAGCCTCGTATTGCTTGATGTAGCGGATCAGGTGGTATTGCCAGGCGATGTCATCCGCAGTGCCGGTATCCTCGTTGGTAATTTCGAACAGAACGTCGTCCAGGTCGTTCACCGTATCGATGACCTTCCGGACATAGGCCTCGTGATGGGCAGTGACCGCCGGATTGGTCAAGGTGTGGACGGCCCTGCTGCCGCCGCCATCGATGGCATTGACGTTGTTCCGGGGATTGAAGGGATGTCCCTGCCAGGGGTCGCCGCCGTCGTTGCCCTTGCCCTCGATGCTGAATCCGTTGAAGAGCATCACCGAGACGTAAACACCGCTGTCGCGCGCCGCCTTCACCCGGGCACGCAGGCGGTTGAAATAGGCCGGGTTGAAGCGAGTCAGGTCGAACTTCGGTTTCCCGTCCAGGGCGGCGCCGGGTCCAGGCCGCTCGTAGGGCATGGGGTCAAAGAAGGTCGTCCCCTGCTTGGCGTTGGGGTTAAAGGCCGTCTCCCAGGCCCATAGCCGGAAGAAGTTGTGGTGGTGCTGGCGCAGGAAGGCCAGGAAAGCGTCGAAGTCCATGGGCGGAGGCGACGGCAGCGTCGCGTACCGGTAATCCTGGAGGTTACCCCAAGAGTGTGACCCGGTCAGCAGGATGGCCCGGCCGCTGCTATCGGCGAAGTAGCGCGGGTTGGCGGGATGCACGCGTAGCGGCCCTGACGCCGCGTCGGCGCACAAAGCGGTCGTGGCCAGGCTCGCAATTGCCGCCGCCAGGCTCACCCATGGCATGATTTGGGCCGGGTTTCGTCGCATCTGGAAGTGCCGACTGGATGCATGCGCTTTCATGGAGGCGTTTCTACCAGACTGGCGCCCGGAAAGCACGAAGTGTTTGATTCGTTCTCATGCTCCTGTTTGTCAGTTTTTTTGCCCGCCGCCGGCAGTGGCATCGCATCCGGTCCGCCAGGAAGCGGCCGAGGGCGCGCACGGAGTGACGCGCCCTAGCGCTGCTCCTTACACGGATCTGCGATGGCGTGTGCGCGACCCCTTCTCGAAATCCCGAGCTCGCTACGGTCAGGCCATTCATCCCGGAGAAGGTGTGAAAAAATTGGCAAAGGGCCGAAACTCGAAAATGCGCCCCTTGATAATCAACGACTTACGTCGACGATTTTTGGCATTTTTGGCCGCTTTTCGATTTTTTCACACCTTCGGAGGGATGAAAGACGGTAGCCGGGGGTCGAAGCCAGGCGAGACCCCCGGAACGACGGCGTGGATGACCTGCACCCCGGAGGCAGAGATTTTTAGGGGGCAGATCATTTGGCGAATCAGGAGCCGACATGATGTCCTTCGGCGGCGATGCCAAGGCCAAGTGTCCAATTAAGTGTGGCGGCATAAGAATCTCTGAACAAGTGATTAAGCCATGAATACCAATTCATCAATTATATATCAACGTCTGGGGCTGCCATACTGCCACATTCTATTTGACACACTGCGTCGGCCCCGCCGCAGCACGCGGTGATGAACGGCTCGACGCGTACCGAAACCGTAACATTATCTTCCCCCTAAAGATCTCTGCCGGAGGGGTGCCAGAGGGGCAGCCCCGTTTTCTGGCACCCCTCCGGGGTGCCGCGGGATACCCCCCCCCAACTGACCGGGGGTCGCAGCTCCGCTGCGACCC
>Ga0326727_10004778_pt1 | contig 39863 bp, 35 predicted proteins | sample MB2enrmetagenome_FD_207643 | JGI IMG/M metagenome (GOLD analysis project Ga0326727, IMG submission 207643) | Lab enriched peat soil microbial communities from McLean, Ithaca, NY, United States - MB29MY | ecosystem: Environmental > Terrestrial > Soil > Wetlands > Peat | place: USA: New York...
CAGGATGGTGGCCGCGCTGGTGAGGTTCAGCCGAGCCCGGTCGAACGCCTCCAGATCGTTGGCGTGGATGATCGAGCGCAGGCTGGACACATAATCGTCGCCCCGCTCGGAATAACGGTGCAAAGTTCCGGCCAGGTCGACCGCGTCGATGCCGCCCTGCTCGGTCCGCATGCGGGCACGGGCAGCCCGGAACTCCCGGTAGGCCCGATGGGTATTCAGATTATGCGCATAGGCCGTCACCGCCTCGGACAGGCTGGCGAAGTTGCGATAGTCCCAGTCGCCGGACGAGCTTTGTCCGAACTGCCCGAAAATGGCGTTCTGCTCGCGGGCAATGCGCGAGGTCCCCCAGCCGCTTTCCTCAATGGCCTGGGCCAGGGCCAGCGACGGCGGAATGACGTCGACCTTCTTCAGCAGTGCGTCGATATCGGCGTCCGGCTGGTCATAGGCATCGGCCAGGGCCAGGACCCATTGCACATCTTCGGCGGTCAGCTGCTCGCCCCGGGCCATCCGCGCCCGCATCACCAGAAGGCGCTGGCGGTCGGCGCCGATCTCGGCGTTGACGTGCAGAACCACCGGCAACAGCGTCTTCAGGAACAGCACACGGCGCGCATCCATGGCGTCCAGGCGGTCCAGGTCGGGAGGCAGACTGGCCAGCAGAACCCGGGGAACCGAAATATATCCCTGGGACACGGCATCCAGGTCGAAGCCGATGCGGTCGAACGCCGCCGACAGCTTCTGCGCGTCGCGGGTCTCCGACTGGCGAATGGTGTAGGTTACCGGCGGTAAGGATCCATGGGCCACGGCGACGGAGGGGGGAAGGGGTGCGCCGGGCAAACGCGGCGAAGGGTCGCCGCTCCAAACCAGGGCAAACAGGCCGACAACGAACATCGCCAGCAAAGCCAGCAAACCCCCGTTGCACAGCGAGGTCCGAGTTTTATGATGCATGCTTTCCTTTCGCTTGCCTAATGGCTCCTAGTCACCGGCCCCGCACTCCGGATCACTTGGTGTGACTCAACTATAAATGGAACAGGCTCCGCGGCGCAACCTCTCATTGTGCGCCGCAGCAAAACTGGCTAACCGACTGGGATTTCAGTCGACCGCCTGGACCGACTGCACTTCGGGAACATAGTAGCGCAGCATATTCTCGATGCCATGCTTCAATGTCGCGGTCGAGCTAGGACATCCGGAGCAGGCCCCCTGCATGTGCAGGTAGACCACACCGTCCTCGAAATTGCGGAAGATGATGTCGCCGCCATCGTTGGCCACGGCAGGACGCACCCGCGTATTGATCAGTTCCTTGATCTGGGCCACCACGTCGCTATCGGCGCCTTCGCTGGTTTCCGGCACCCCGTCGCCGGACAGCAGGGCATCGCCCGAGGTGAAATGATCCATGATCGCCGCCAGCACCTGCGGCTTCAGCACCGACCAGTCGGTTCCTTCCGCCTTGCCCACCGTGACGAAGTCCGTTCCGAAAAACACCCGCCCGACGCCTGCGATGGCGAACAGCCGCGTGGCCAGGGGTGACCGGCGGGCCGCCTCGGAATCGGCGAAGTCTGCGGTCCCCTGGGCCATCACGTCGCGGCCGGGGAGGAACTTCAACGTATTCGGATTGGGCGTGTTTTCGGTCTGAATAAACATGGTCTTTTCCTCGAAACATCGACGCCGCAGCAGGGACCCTGCGGCACATGTCCTGGGGCGTAAATGGGACACAACGACCGCTTCGTCAAGCCTAATCGAGGCAAGGACGTCGCCGAAGACGATCGCAAAAAGTTAAAAATCGATGAATTTATCATGAGTGATCAAAGGTTTACCTGTGATCACGGGGCTCCGTCAGGACAGGGCGTCAATGGCCTGGTCCGAGAGGCTTCCCGGCACGATGGTCAGTGGAATGCGCAGCCGATTGACATAGCGGCCGGCCAGCGCCTTGCATAACGGACCGGGTCCCTCGGGGCCGGTGCCGGCGGCCAGAACAAGGATGGAAATTGACGACTCTTCGTTGATCAGTGCCAGCAACTGTTCGCGCGGATCACCCTCGCGCACATAAAGAACGGGAAGCTCGCCCGAGGTATCGTTGACCATCACCGCCATGCGATGCAGCAGATCCTCGGCCGCCTGCCGCGCTTCCGCCTGCATCAGCGCGCCGATGCGGGCGAAATGCTGGAATTCCGGCGGCTCGATGACTCTCAGCAGGGCCACCCGGCCCCCGGTGTTGCGGGCACGCCGGCAGGCATAGCGCAGCGCGGCGCGCATTTCCTCGGTATTGTCGACGACGACGAGAAAGGTTCGCCCGGTCTTGGCCGGCGGTTTACGCCTGTCCTCCATGGCCCTAGCCCCTTCTGCCCTACCCTCTTCTGAAAGCGGCGGCGGCCAGCCATCCCGCGGCGGCAGCCAAGGTCACCGCGACCAGGCCATAGAGTGCCGCGTGCTCCATGGCGAAGTCAAAGACTTCGGCCCCAACCCCGGTTTTGCTGACGATCAGCGGCGTGGTCTGGGCGCTGGCGACCTCGCCCCGCTTCACCAGATAGACCTCGACGGTGTAGAGCCCGGTCGGGACATTGGCGGGAAACATCATCTCGGTGCGAAACAGCGTGCCGCCGATGAAGCTGACCTGGCCGATTTCGGCGGAATAAAGGCCGCTGGCCTGCTTCAGGCGGATCAGGGCGTCGCGGACGTCGGCCGCGGCAAGGCTGGGCGCCTTGCGCTGCACCGACAGGGCCAGATGATCGAGGCCGATCTGCTGGCGGTCCAAGAGAGCCGGCGCCGCAACCTCGTTCAAAGGCCGGCTGGACGCCACCCGATAGAATGCCGGCGCGTCGGGAATCTCGGCCTGGGTCCGGTTGACCCACAGACCCGCAAAGCGCTCCTTGTGGCGGATCCGCTGGTGTTCCACCGGTCCGCGCACCACCACCACGACATCGCCGGGCTCGGCCACCGCCCCAAACAACAGGACGCGGGCACCGGCAAATCCGGTGGTGATGGCCAGCAGATGGTCGGACAGGTCGGCGACCAGCAGATCGCCGTCGCGCACCGCGGCCAAGGCCGGACCCGGCAACAGCAGGATCGAGAGGAGCAGGAGACCCAGGCGAACAAAACGGCAAGCCGGACCCGGCGGCGGCGATCGCCACCACGATGCGTCCAGGACGCGGCGATGGCGATCGACCCGCCTCAGCGCAGCGCCTCCGCAATATCGTTGAGACGCGACGCCGCCATCAGCAGATGGTAGCCCTGGACCGCCAGATGGTCGGGAACCAGGGCCGATCCGCCGCCGCCCACCATCACCAGCCAGGGACGGGGGCGCGACGCTTGACGCAACGAGGCCAGCATCGCCTGCCAACTGTCGTCCAGGCCACGCGCCACCAGCAGGCCGCGGTCGTCCTCGCCCAGGGCCTTCAGGATCAGCAGCGACGCATAGGCTCGGCCTTTGCCGTTGTAATAGAGGGTGGCGACGCCATGGGCGAACCAACCGCCGCCCTCGGCAATCGGACCGTCCAGGGTCGCCGCGGCATCGGTGAGGTCCTTGGCCATGGCCTCCAGGGTATCGCCCAACGCCGTGGCACCGCGATCATAGGTTGCGTCGCCATTTTTCAGCCTTAGATTGAAGGCCTCTAAACTGCGAGCCGCATTGCGGTACTGTTTCTCGGTCGACAAGGTGCGCGCCAACGGTGCCTTGGGATCGATCATCCAGACATCGGGGGGCGATCCCAGCAGTTCGGCGGCACGCGCCAGGTCCGGGTCGGCCGGCCCGGCACCGCTGGCAGGCCGGCCCAGTTCGCGGGTCATTTCTGTTGCGAAACGTCCCACCGCAGCGGCAATTCCGGTCTGGAAACTGGGCATGGCCACCAGGATCGAGGCGGGCAGGAAGAAGGGCTTGTTGGGGGTCCAGCCATGCACGTCGATCTCGCGCCGGATCAGTTGGGCGGCAACGGCTGCCGCCCGGCTTTGCCCGATCTCGACCCCGCTGGGAACGAAGGCGGGATCATCGTCGATGACGCTGGCCCGCCAAGCCCCCACCGGATAGTAGAGCAGCAGGGCCAGCCCCAGACCCAGGGCGACCAGAAGGACCAGACGCCAGCCCAGCGACGGGATCGACAAGCCCCCAGCCGGCGTTTGCACGCGGTTGGTCGCGTCAGAGTCGTCGGCGGTCGGAACGGTCATTCTGATCTCCTCCGATCCTTCCTACCCCGGCATTCCGGGGCAATCAAGAGGTCAACAGCGCAGGAAGCCGACGGCCTCCTCGACCTCGGCCAGAACCGGCCCGGACAAGGCGCGCGCAGCGGCGGCGCCGGTCTTCAGGATGCGGTCCAGTTCGGCCGGATCCGCCAGATAACGACTCATCTCGGCGCTGATTGGGGCCAGCACCGAAACCGCCAGGTCGGCCAGGTCCTTCTTGAAGTCCGAGAAGCTCTTGCCGGCGAAGCGTGCCACCGACTGGGCTCGGTCGCTATCGGCCAACGCCCCCCAGATATCCAGAAGATTGGCCGCTTCCGGCCGGCCCTCAAGCCCCTCAACGCTGTCGGGCAACGGCAGCGGATCGGTCTTGGCCTTGCGCAGCTTCAACTGGATGGTGTCGGCATCGTCGGTCATGTTGATGCGCGAATAGTCGGATTCGTCGGACTTGCTCATTTTCTTGGTGCCATCGCGCAGCGACATGATGCGGGCGGCCTGGGCCAGGATCACCGGCTCGGGAAGGGGGAACAGCGAAACGCCATAGTCGTTGTTGAACTTCTGCGCGGTGTCGCGGGCCAGTTCCAGATGCTGCTTCTGGTCCTCGCCGACCGGCACATGGGTCGCCTTGTAGGCCAGGATATCGGCGCTCATCAGATTGGGGTAGGCGAACAGACCGACGCTGGCGTTTTCCCGATTCTTGCCGGCCTTGTCCTTGAACTGGGTCATGCGGTTCAGCCACCCCATGCGGGCGACGCAGTTGAAGATCCAGGCCAGGCGGGCATGGTCCGGATTATGGCTTTGCACGAACAGGATGTTCTTGTCCGGATCGATGCCGGCGGCCAGCACGGCGGCGGCAACCTCGCGGGTATGGCTTTTGAGCTCGGCCGGATCCTGCCAGACCGTGATGGCATGCAAATCGACGACGCAAAACAGGCATTCAAAATCGTTCTGCAGGCGGACCCAATTGCGCACGGCCCCCAGATAATTGCCGAGATGCAGGTTGCCGGTCGGCTGGATGCCGGAAAAGATGCGGTTCATGCCACTGTTGCTCCTGGGAAAACGATGGGTCGGGAGGTACTCCAAAGCGCCCTTGCGGTCAATCTCCAGACAGGGCGGACCGCCCCACCCGTCAGCGCCGCCGCAACAGCGCCTTCATCTCGGCCGGCCGGGCCGCCCCGATCAGCACGGCGGCCAGGGCATAAACCACCAGCCCCGCCACCACCAGGGCCGCCAGAGCCGGCAGCCGCCAGCCATGGGAGGAGAGCGCCGGCGCCAGCAGGCGGGCCGCCCCACCCAAGGTCGCGGCCATCGCCAGACAGGCGGCAACGATGCGCCAGCCCCGATCCAACAGCCGTCGATCCAGCGAGAAATGCCCGCGCCGGAACAGGATCGTGGCCAGCAGCGCGACGTTCAGCCAGGCGGCCACCGCCGTCGACAGCGCCATGCCCACATGGGCCAGAGGGCGCATCAGCGCCAGATTGAGCCCGACATTGACCAGCATGGTGAGCATTGCCACCCGGACCGGCGTGCGGGTGTCGTGGCGGGCGAAGAAGCCGGGCGTCAGAACCTTGACCAGGACATAGGCCGGCAGGCCCAGGGCGAATGCCTCCAGGGCCGGCGTGACGGCGTCGGTGTCGGCAGCCGAAAACGAACCGCGTTCGAACAGTACGGCGATGATCGGATGGGCGATGGCGACGAAGGCGAAGGCAGCCGGCAGGGTCAGCAGCAGGCCGAACTCCATGGCACGGTTCTGCGACTCCATGGCCGCGCCCGTGTCACCAGAGCGCAGCTGTCGCGACAGCAGGGGCAGCAGCGCGGTGCCGATGGCGATGCCGACGACCCCCAACGGCAGCTGGTTGACCCGATCGGCATAGTTCAGATAGCTGACCGCGCCGTTGGCCACCTGTGAAGCGATCATGGTGTTGATCAGCAGGTTGACCTGGTAAACCCCGGCACCCACCGCGCCCGGAACGACGCGGCGCAGCATCTGGCGCACCTCCGGGGTCAGGCGCGGACGCACCAGCGTGAGCCCCATGCCGGCTTTGCGGACCGAAAACACCAGCCAACTGAACTGGGCGACGCCAGAGGCGAACACCCCCCAGGCCATGGCATGGCCGGCGGTCTCCAGGTAAGGCGCCAGGGCCACCAGCACCGCCATCGAGGTCAGGTTCAACAGCACCGGCGTGCCGGCGGCGGCGGCGAACCGCCCCAGACCGTTCAGCACGCCGCTTTGCAGCGATACCAGCGAGATGAACAGCAGATAGGGAAAGGTGATGCGCGAGAATTCGGTGGCCAGCGCCAGCTTGCCCGGCACATCGTCGAAACCCGCCGCCAGGACATAGATGCCCCAGGGCATGGCGATCTCCATCAGGGCGATCACCCCGACCAGGGCGACGGCCAGGACAGCGAAGCAGTCCTCGGCGAAACGCCGGGCCGCCTCGCGCCCCTCGCCCTCCAACTTGCCGGCAAACAACGGCACGAAGGCGGCATTGAAGGCGCCTTCGGCGAAGAGAGCGCGAAACATGTTGGGAAAGCGGAACGACACGAAGAAGGCGTCGGCAATGGTTCCGGCCCCCAGGTAATGGGCGACCAGCATCTCGCGCATCAGGCCGGTGATGCGCGACAGCACCGTCCAGCCCCCGATGGTGGCAATGGCTTTGGCGAAATTCATCGGCTTGGCTATTGGACTGCGATCGCACGCGGGGACTTTGCGGCCTGTGTCGCCGGGACCTCGGGACGTTCGGTCAGAGCCGTCGTCAGGGTTTCGCGAATGTCGCGGATCTTGCGCTCATGCTCAACTTTCAAGCCAAACACATCCTTCACGTAAAAGACGTCGACCACCCGTTCGCCATAAGTCGAGATGTGGGCCGAGGCGATCTGCAGGGACAGCCGGGTCATGGCGGCGGTGATGTCATAGAGCAGGCCGATACGGTCGCGCCCGTTGATCTCGATCACGGTATGGCCGGCACTGGCCTTGTTGTCGATCAACACACGGGGCGGCACGGTAAACACCCGGGTCCGGTTGGAGGCCTGGTCGCGCCGTTTGGCCAGCTCGCGGTCGAAGCGCAGGCGACCGGCCAGGGCCTCGTCCAGATTGGCGTTCAGCTTGGCCAGACGGGTGGCCCCGTCGAACGCCGCCCCTTCGGCATCCTGGATCAGGAAGGTATCCAGCGCCATGCCGTTGGCCATAGTGATGATCTTGGCATCGACGATGGAGGCGCCGGTCAGCGCCATGGCGCCGGCGATCTGGGCGAACAGCCCTGGGTGATCGCCGGTGTAAAGGGTGACTTCGGTCACGCCTTGGGCCGCCAGAATCCGGGCTTCGATGGTCAGCGGCCGCGCCAGCGCTTCGGCATCCTTGATCATCTCGGCATGGCGCAGATGGCAGTCGGTATCGAAGGACACCCAGTAGGCCGGATAGCCTCGTCCCAGATGGGCGTCGATGTCGGCCTCGCTCCACGACCCGGCCAGCCGCGCCCTCAGCCTTTCCTGCGCCGCCTCGACGCGGGCCTCGCGGCGCTCGACGCCGATACCGCCCGACATCAGGTCCAGGGAGCGGTGGTAAAGGTCGGACAGCAGACCGGCCTTCCAGTTGTTCCACACGTTGGGACCGACAGCGCGCACGTCGGCGATGGTCAGGACCAGCAGCAGCTTCAGCCGTTCCGGGCTTTGCACGATGGACACGAAGTCCGAGATGGTCTTGGTATCGTCGATATCGCGCTTGAAGGCGGTACGCGTCATCAACAGGTGGTGCAGCACCAGCCAGCTGGCGGTTTCGGTCTCCTCGTCGGTCAGACCCAGCCGCGGACCCAGCTTCAGGGCGATCTCGGCGCCCAGCGCCGAATGGTCGCCGTTGCGCCCTTTGGCGATGTCATGCAGGAAGGTCGCCAGGTAGAGGGCGCGGCGCGACGCCACCTTGGTCACCACTTCGGTGGCGATGGGCAACTCCTCGGCCAGCAGGCCCTGTTCGACGCGGTGCAACAGGCCCAAGGCCTGGATGGTGTGCTCGTCGACCGTGTAGACGTGATACATGTCGTACTGCATCTGCGCCACCACCCGGCCGAAGTCGGGAACGAAGCGGCCCAGGACGCCGGCCTCGTTCATGTGGCGCAGAGCCACCTCCGGGTCCTTGCGCGAGGTCAACATCTCGACGAACAGGCGGTTGGCTTCCGGGTCTTCGCGCAAGACATTGTCGATTCGCCGCAGGTTCTGGGTCACCAGCGACAAGGCATGAGGGTGAATGTCCAGGTCCATGGCCAGGGCGGCATGAAACAGGCGGATCATGCGGATCGGTTCGCGGGCCAGGTCGACGTCGGCGGCCAGGTCCAGACGGTTGCCTTCCAGCCGAAAACCCTCGATGCGCCGCCCGCGGCTCAAGCTGGGGAACCTGAGCTTCGGCCGCCGCTTGTTCTCGGTCTCCAAAAGCGCGCAGAAGATGCGGGTCAGATCGCCGACATCCTTGGCGATCAGGAAGTAATGCTTCATGAAGCGCTCGACGCCCATGGTGCGGCCGCGATCGGTATAACCCATGCGCCGCGCGATGGATTGCTGGACGTCGAAGGTCAGCCGGTCCTCCTCGCGCCCGGTCAGGAAATGCAGGTGGCTCCTGACCGCCCACAGGAAGGATTGGGCCTTGCCGAAGCGGCTGGCGGCGTCCGCCGAGATCAGGTTGCGGTCGACCAGTTCGCCGACGTCGGCGACGGCATACAGATATTTGGCGATCCAGTAGAGGGTGTGCAGGTCGCGCAAGCCGCCTTTGCCCTCCTTGATGTTGGGTTCCAGGACATAACGGGCCTCGCCCAGCTTGGCGTGGCGCTCGTCCCGTTCCGCCAGCTTGGCCTCGACGAACTCCGGTCCGCTGGCGGCGGCGACGTCGGCGCGATAGCGGCGTTTCAGCTCGGCAAACAGGGCCTGGTCACCCCAGATCCAACGGGCCTCCAAAAGCGCGGTGCGAATGGTGAGGTCGGCCTTGGCCTGGCGGATGCACTCGTCCACCGAGCGGGTCGAATGTCCCACCTTCAGGCCCAGATCCCACAGCATGTAAAGGATGTATTCGACGATCTGCTCGTTGTACGAGGTCCGCTTGTAGGGCAGCAGGAACAGAAGATCGATGTCGGACCGGGGGGCCAACTCGCCCCGGCCGTAGCCGCCGACGGCGACCACGCTCATCACCTCGCCGGTGGTGGCGACACCGGTGGGATATTCGTGCTCGGTGGCGAAGTCATGGATCAGGCGGACCAGCTGGTCGACCAGGAAACAGTTCTCACGCACCACTTCACGGCCCAGTCCGCGGCTTTCGAAGCGCCGCCGAACCTCGGCATAGCCCTCCTGGTAGGCCTGCTTGAAGATCTCCAGCACCTTGGCCCGCCGTTGCGACTTGGGCCGCCCTTCGGCGACCAGGACGTTGAGACGACCGATGATGGTCTGGCGGTCGATGATGGCACGCTGGTTCTTGATCTTGTTCTGCATGAGGCCCGGCCGATAGAGGACGAGCCCCGACTATAGCGCGAGCCGCGCCGATCGTGAGGCCTTTTTCCGAGCCGGGCCGGCCATGATTGACGACGGCACGGGGGTCCCCTACCGTACCCCCTTGACGTCGAGCGCGCTCGAACCTGTAGGGTCCCCTTCATGAAGATCCAACCTCCCCTCTCCATCCGCCAAACCGCCGAGGCCACCGGACTTTCGGTCCACACCCTGCGCTACTACGAACGCATCGGGCTGTTGGGTCCGTTGGTGCGCGGCCCCGACGGCCATCGCCGCTTCCAGGCGATGGACCTGGCCTGGATCGACTTCCTGACGCGGTTGCGCGCCACCGGAATGTCGATCAGGGACATGGGCCGCTTCGCCCAGCTGCGCCGCCAGGGACCGAAAACCATCGGCCTCAGGCGCCGCATGCTGGAGAACCATGCGGCGGCGGTCGAACAGCAGCTGGCGGCCTTGAGCGAAAGCCTGGCGGTCGTCCGGGAGAAGATCGAAACCTACGGCATCATGGAGGACGGCGATGACGACGAACGACCGCTACGACCAGGGAATGAGGAAGCTGGCCGAGATTGACGGCAAGGCGGGGGAGGAGGTCGTGGCGCCGCTGGGCGCACTGGGACGCTACATTATCGAATTCGCCTTCGGCGACATCTACAGCCGCGGCGTCCTGTCCTTGCGCGACCGGGAAATCGCCACGGTGGCCATGCTGGCCGCGCTGGGCGGGCGGGACAAGCAGTTGCGCGTGCATATCGGTGCGGCACTGAACGTCGGCCTCTCGATGGCCGAGATCGAGGAGACCATTCTGCACACGGTGCCCTACGCCGGCTTCCCCACGGCCATCAACGCCATGGCCGTTCTCAAGGAGTTCGGCCCCCTGCCGTCGGCACAAGCCGGTTGAACGGGAGCGGGACGGAGGCGCCCGTCCCACGGCCCTTTGTCTTTCAAAGTGGTCCTAGACCATGCCCTTCAGGCGGTAGACCAGGTCCAGGGCCTGACGGGGGGTCAGGGCATCCGGGTCGGCCTCCGCCAGGGCCTGTTCCATCGGCGTCGGACCGGCCGGCAAAGACGGGGTGCTGACGGCATGCCGGGCGGCGGCGGCAAACAGCGGCAGGTCGTCGGCCAGCTTGGCCACCGCCGATGACTGCTCGCCTTTTTCCAGGGTATGCAGGACCGCCTCGGCCCGGTCGATGACCGCAGCCGGCAGGCCGGCCAGACGGGCGACGTGGATGCCGTAGGAGCGGTCGGCGGTGCCGGCCCCGACTTCGTGCAGGAACACCACCTCACCCTTCCACTCCTTGACCCGCATGCAATGGCAGGCCAGCGAGGACAACTTGGCGGCCAGGGCGGTCAGTTCGTGGTAATGGGTGGCGAACAGGGCGCGGCAGTGATTGACCTCGTGCAGGTGCTCGACCACCGCCCAGGCGATGGACAGGCCATCGAAGGTGGCCGTGCCGCGGCCGATCTCGTCCAGAATGACCAGGGCGCGCGGTCCGGCCTGGTTCAGGATGGCCGCCGTCTCGACCATCTCGACCATGAAGGTGGAGCGGCCGCGGGCCAGATCGTCGGCGGCGCCGACACGGCTGAACAGGCGATCGACGATGCCGATGCGCGCCGCCTCGGCGGGCACGAAACTGCCCATCTGGGCCAGGATGGCGATCAGGGCGTTTTGCCGCAGAAAGGTCGACTTGCCGGCCATGTTGGGACCGGTGATCAGCCACAGGCGCTGGGTGGGCGCCAGATCGCAATGGTTGGCGATGAAGGTCCCCTCCAGTCCGGCCTCGACCACCGGATGCCGACCGGCGGTGATCTCGAAGGCAAAGCCCTCCTCGACCACCGGACGGGCATAGCGGCGGTCGGCCGCCAGGGCGGCCAGCCCGGCCGCCACGTCCAGGCGGGCCAGGGCGCGCGCGGCGTCGGCCAGGGGATCGGCCGTTGCCACCACGTCGGCGACCAGGGCGGCAAACAACTCCAGCTCCAGAGCCAGGGCCTTGTCGGCGGCGCTGCGGATCTTGTCTTCCAGCTCGCCCAGTTCCACCGTGGTGAAGCGCACGCCCGACGCGATGGTTTGCCGGTGGATGAAGGGATCCCCCATCCGTTCGGCTTGCTTGGGCGGCACTTCGATGTAATAGCCCAGCACATTGTTGTGCTTGATCTTCAAGGCGGCCACGCCGCTGGCCTCGGCATAGCGTCCCTGCAGGGCGGCGATCAGGCGCCGGCTGTCGTCGCGCAGCTGCTTCAACTGGTCGAGATCGGCGTGATAGCCCGCCCGGATGAATCCGCCGTCGCGGGTCAGGACCGGCAGCTCTTCGGCCAGAGCCGCGGCCAGCTGTCCGGCCAGGGCGCCGTGTTCGCCAAGGCCGGCCAAGGCCTCCGTCAGACCGGCCGGCAGGGGATCGAAGTCGGTGCGGGCAAACGCACCGCGGACCGCCGGGATGGCCGCCAGGGCGTCGCGAATGGCGGCCAGGTCGCGCGGACCGCCGCGCCCCAGGGTCAGCCGCGACAGGGCCCGCTCGATGTCGGGGCAGGCCTTCAGGGTGTTCTGCAGACCGTCCCGCAGCGAATGATGGTCGACGAAGAACTGCACCATGTCCAGCCGTTCGCCGATCGCCGCAGGATCGGTCAACGGTGCCGCCAGATGCTGGGCCAACAGGCGCGCGCCGGCACCGGTGACGGTGCGATCGATGACCGACAGAAGACTGCCGCGGCGTTCCCCGGTCAGAGTCTCGGACAACTCCAGATTGCGCCGGGTCGCCATGTCGATCTCCATGACCGCACCCTCGGCCAACCGCTTGGGCACGCCAAGGCGGGGCAGACGCCCCTTCTGGGTCAGTTCGACATAGTCGATCAGGGCACCGCCGGCCGCCAACTCGGCCCGACCGAAGGCCCCGAACCCGTCCAGCGCCCGCACGCCGTAAAGGGTCTCCAGGCGCTTGCGGGCGTTGACCGAATCAAAGCGGACGCTGGGAAGGGGCGACAGGATGTCCATGCAGTCGCGGAACAGGTCGGCCAACTCGGGCATCGCCATCAGCCGCTCGGGCACCAACAGCTCCCCCGGGGCCAAGCGGGCGACGGCCGCCGCCGCGGTGCGCAATCCCACCGGCTGGATCTGGAAGTCGCCGGTCGACATGTCCAGCCAGGCCAGCCCCAGAGACCCTTGCGCCTCGGCCAGGGCAGCCAGGTAATTGTGCGAACGGGCGTCCAGCAGGGCATCCTCGGTCAGGGTGCCGGGGGTGACCAGGCGGATCACCTGTCGTTCCACCACCGATTTCGACCCGCGCTTGCGGGCCTCGGCCGGATCCTCCATCTGCTCGCAGACCGCCACCTTGAAGCCCTTGCGGATCAAGCGCGACAGATAGCCTTCGTGGCTGTGTACCGGCACGCCGCACATGGGAATGTCCTGTCCGGCATGGCGGCCCCGCTTGGTCAGCGTGATGTCGAGCGCCTGGGCGGCGGCAACGGCGTCCTCGAAGAACATCTCGTAGAAGTCGCCCATGCGATAGAACAGCAGGCTGTCCGGATGGCTGCGCTTGATGGCCAGGTACTGGACCATCATCGGCGAGGCATCCTCATCGGCGGGCGGCGGCAAATCGGCGGGCAGGGTGTTCGTTTCGCTCACGGTACGTCGGGCTTTTCGGCTTCGGAAAATTCGGCCGGCACCTTACCATGAAGGAAGACCCCAGCGCGAAGGATCTCTCGGGGCTCGGCGTCCGTCGGCGGCGGCAGGACGGCACCACCCGCCCGGGAATACGCCCCTGGGAATCGGCCGACAGTTGCGGCACACTTACCATGACGCAAACGATAAGGGAGGGCCATCATGAGAACCCAATCCCCTGCACACCGGAGGGAGGTCGTCGGAGCCTTTGCCGACCGCGCCGCTTTCGACAAGGCCGTCACCGCCCTGCTCGCGGCCGGGTTCTCCCGGGCCGACCTGTCGGTGCTCGCCTGTCACGACAGCCTGGATGCGGCCTCGCCGGGCCAGCTGTCCTGGCGGGACCGCCTGGTCGGGCTGGTGGGCGAGCTGAAATACGAAGGTCCCCTGGTCACCGCGGGTTTCATCGCCATCGCCACCGGGTCGGTGGGTGCGGCCATCGCCGGGCTGATTGCCGCCGGCGTCGGGGGCGTCGCCCTGAAGGAACTGATGGACGAGGTGACCGCCCAACCGCACGCCGCTTTGTTCGCCAAGGCTTTGTCCGACGGCAGCATCCTGCTGTGGGTCGACAGCCCGACCGCCGATCATGAAAGCAAGGCGACAGCCGTCCTGGCGTCTTTGGGAGCCGCCGACATCCATACCAACGAGCGTTCGGCCTGACGCCCATCCGGCGCAGCCACCGCCTGCAAGGGAAGATCTTTCCAATGGACGAGACCACCGTCAGCAGTTCCACCCTCGAACGCGACACCCTGCTGTTCCATTCCTCCGGACGCCCCGGGAAAATCGCGATTGTCCCGACCAAGCCTTTGACGACTCAGCGGGACCTGTCGCTGGCCTATTCGCCGGGGGTCGCCTTCCCCTGTCTGCACATCGCCCGGGACCCGGCCCTGGCCTACGACTACACCGCCAAGGGCAACCTGGTGGCGGTGATCTCCAACGGCACCGCCGTCCTGGGCCTGGGCGATCTGGGCGCCCTGGCCGGCAAGCCGGTGATGGAAGGCAAGGCGGTCCTGTTCAAGCGATTCGCCGATATCGATTCCATCGATCTGGAGGTCGATACCAAAGATGTGGATGAATTCGTCAACTGCGTGCGGTACCTGGGTCCCAGCTTCGGCGGCATCAATCTCGAGGACATCAAGGCGCCGGAGTGTTTCATCATCGAGCAGCGCCTGCGCGAGCTGATGCCCATTCCGGTCTTTCACGACGACCAGCATGGCACCGCCATCATCGCCGCCGCCGGTCTGATCAACGCCCTGCACCTGACGGGACGGGACCTGAAGACCACCAAGGTGGTGGTCAACGGTGCCGGCGCCGCCGCGGTGGCCTGTATCGAGCTGGTCAAGTCCATGGGGTTGCCCCATGGCAACGCCATCATGTGCGACACCAAGGGGGTCATTTACAAGGGCCGCACCGCGGGCATGAACCAGTGGAAATCGGCCCATGCCGTGGAGACCGACAAGCGTACGCTGGCCGAGGCGATGCAAGGCGCCGACGTCTTCCTGGGCCTGTCGGTGAAGGGCGCCGTGACCGCCGAGATGGTGGCATCGATGGCCGACCGGCCGATCATCTTCGCCATGGCCAACCCCGACCCCGAGATCGCCCCCGCCGACGTGCGCGCCGTCCGCCACGACGCCATCGTTGCCACCGGCCGTTCCGACTATGCCAACCAGATCAACAATGTCCTGGGTTTCCCCTACATTTTCCGCGGCGCCCTCGATGTCCGCGCCAGCACCATCAACGACGCCATGAAAATCGCCGCCGCCCAGGCTATCGCCGCCCTGGCCCGCGAGGACGTCCCCGACGAGGTGGATGCCGCCTATTCGGGCCGGCGCCTGCGCTATGGACCGGACTACATCATCCCGGTGCCGTTCGATCCCCGGCTGATTTCCGCGATTCCCCTGGCGGTGGCCAAGGCGGCGATGGACTCCGGCGTCGCCCGCAAGCCGATCATCGACATCGCCGCCTACAAGCGCGAACTGGCCGCCCGCCTGGATCCGACCTCGGCTCCGATGCAGGCGATCTCGGACCAGGTGCGGACGGATCCGCAGCGAGTGGTGTTCGCCGAGGGCGAAGAGGAAAAGACCATCCGCGCCGCCATCGCCTTCCATCAGGCCGGCTATGGCACACCAATCCTGGTCGGCCGGGAGGATCGCATCAACCAGACCATGAAGGCCTCCGGTCTGGCCGGCGCTCTGGAAGGGGTGGAAATCGTCAATGCCCGGTTGTCCGAACGGACCCGGATCTATGCCGACATGCTTTACACCCGCATGCAGCGCAAGGGGATGCTGCACCGGGACGCCCAGCGGGCGATGAACCAGGAGCGCAACCTGTTCGCCGCCGCCATGGTGGCGGCCGGTGATGCCGACGCCATGATTACCGGACTGACCCGCAACTATTACCAGGCGTTCGACGAGGTGACGAAGTTCATCGAGCCGCAAAAGGACGAGCTGGTCTTCGGCACCACCATCCTGATCACCCGGGGCCAGACGGTCTTCATCTCCGACAGCGTCGTCATCGAGACGCCGACCTCGGAGCAGCTGGCCGACATCGCCTGCCAGACCGCCGACAAGGCCCGGAAGATGGGCTTCACCCCGCGTGTCGCCTTGTTGTCTTATGCCAATTTCGGCAATCCGCAGAACCTGAACTCGGAACGGGTGCACGAGGCGGTGGCCATCCTCGACCAGCGCAAGGTCGACTTCGAATATGACGGCGAAATGGCCGCCGACGTGGCGCTGGACAGCGAGCTGTTGAAACTCTACCCGTTTTGCCGCCTGTCGGGGCCGGCCAACATTCTGGTCATGCCGGGTCTTTATTCCTCGCACATCGCCTCGAAACTTCTGCAGAAGCTGGGCGGCGGCACCATCATCGGACCGGTCCTGATGGGATTGTCCAAACCGGTGCAGATCACCTCGATGGACGCCACCGCCACCGACATCGTCAACATGGCGGTCCTGGCCAGCCACGACGCCCAGCGCCACGCGCAACGCAAGCGGGGATAGAAAAAGGGGCGCCTTTTGGGCGCCCCGCAAGTCTTCCCCTCGCCTTTTCGATCAGTGAATGACTTCGCCGTGCAGGGTGATGTCCAGGCCCTCGACTTCCTCTTCGGCGCTGACCCGCAGGCCCACCACCAGGTCGATGACCTTGTAGAGGATGAAGGAGACCACCGCACACCAAACGATGGTGACGCCCACACCCTCGGCCTGCAGCAGGACCTGGCCGGGGTTGCCTTCCAGAAGGCCGGAGGTGCCGCCGATGTCCTTGACCGCGAACACGCCGGTCAGCAGGGCGCCGGTGATGCCGCCCACGCCATGGACGCCGAAGGCGTCCAGGCTGTCGTCATAGCCCAGCAGATGCTTCAAGCCCGTGGCACCCCAGAAGCACACCACTCCGGCGATCAAGCCGATCACCAGGCCACCGGTCGGTCCGACGAAGCCCGAGGCCGGGGTGATGGCCACCAGGCCCGCCACCGCGCCGGAGGCGGCGCCCAGGGCCGACGGCTTCTTGCGAATGATCCATTCGACCGCCATCCAGGTCAGGGTCGCCGCGCCGGTGGCCAACTGGGTCACCGTCATCGCCATGCCGGCCCGGTGATCCGAGGTCAGCGCCGAGCCGGCATTGAAGCCGAACCAGCCGACCCACAGCAGGGACGCGCCGATCACCGCATAGGCCAGGTTGTGGGGCGAGAAGTTCTCGGTGCCGAAACCACGCCGCTTGCCCACCACCAGGGCGCCGACCAGACCGGCCACACCGGCGTTGATGTGCACCACGGTGCCGCCGGCGAAGTCCAGCACGCCGGCCTTGTTGAGGAAGCCGGTGCTGGCCCACACCCAGTGCGCGATCGGCGCATAAACCAGCAGAAGCCAGCCGGTGACGAACAACAGCAGGGCCGAGAACTTGAAGCGGTCGGCAAAGGCGCCGGTGATCAATGCCGGGGTGATGATGGCGAAGGTCATCTGGAACATCATGCCGACGCTTTCCGGGATCGTCGATCCGGGGAACAGATTGTCCTTGGCCGTGGTGATGCCCACCAGGAACACCCGGCTCAAATCGCCGATGTAGGCATTGCCGTCGGTAAAGGCCAGGCTATAGGCCAGGATGCCCCACACCACGGTAACCAGCGCGGTGATGGCAAAGCTTTGCAGCATGGTCGCCAGCACGTTCTTCTTGCGCACCATGCCGGCATAGAACAGGGCCAGGCCGGGAATGGTCATCAGAAGCACCAGGGCCGTCGACGTCAGCATCCATGCCGTGTCGGCCTTGTCGAGAACCGCCGGAGCGGCCGCCGCCGCATCCGCCGCCGGAGCCGCTTCCTGCGCCATGCCGGCGCTTGCCAGCAGCGTCAGGCCAAGACCAAGGCAGCCACCGGCCAAAGAAGTCTTGAGAAGTCTGTTCATGGTTTCCCCCGAGGGTCCGAATGGAGAAAGTCTTAAAGAGCGGCTTCGTTGGTTTCGCCGGTACGGATTCGCACCACCGACACCAGATCGCTGACGAAGATCTTGCCGTCACCGATCTTGCCGCTGTTGGCGGCGGTCCGGATGGCATCGACAACCTGGTCGGCGATGTCATCGTTGACGGCGATTTCGATCTTGGTCTTCGGCAGAAAATTCACGGTGTATTCCGCACCGCGATAGATTTCGGTCTGGCCCTTTTGACGGCCGAAACCGCGGACTTCACTGACGGTCAAACCTTGGATTCCGATGGCCGAAAGCGCCTCGCGAACTTCGTCCAGCTTGAACGGCTTGATGATGGCAACGACGTATTTCATCGATTTCCCCTGGGTTAAGCGGGATGGTTCAGGCTGCAACCGGGATATCAAGTTTCGTGCCAACCGCGAGAAACCGCGGATTCTAAGGACTGGGCCGCGCCGGGCACGACCAAACCCGAGGGGTTTGCTCAAAGATTAGGCAGCCTCGACCGATTTCGCTCAAAAATAGTAATTCTTTTTTCATGGCGGCCTGCGCGTTGCCGCAGGCCGATCCTTGCGTCTTCGGATCGAAGCGGCTGCTGGGCTGAATTGGCATCCGAATTGCTAAACCTTGGGAAGCGCCATGCCATTTCGACGCCTTAAGCGCATTGCAGGAGACGCAACGGTGCAGGACTCGCCCCCAAACTGGCTCCCCCTCTCCACCAGGCTGCGTGAAGCCCAAACTCTGGCTGGAACCAACCGGCAGCCGCCGGTGCTGCGCGCCATCATCGACGATATCATCCAGACGTTCGAACGCTGTCCGCCGACCCCCTGGGAGGCGCATTTCCTGCTTCATGCCATCCGGCACCTGGACGGCGGCTATCCGGCGGTGGCTGTCGAGGAAATCCGTTCGGTGTTCAAGCCGCGCGAGCAGCAATGCACCACCGATCTCGGCTTTCCGCGGCCCTTGTCGCCGTCCGGCCGGCGCCTGGCCGCCGTCCTCTGATCCGGACGGAAGCCCCTTCGCATCGGACGCCTTTTCCCCTATCCTGCGGCCTTTCCAGACAAGAAAGCTGCCGATGATTAGCTCTCTGGCCAAAGCCGTTTTACAGCTCCCCGATCCACGTTTTCGGAAAGTATTGGTGACCGGCCTGACGGCAACCCTGCTCACCTATCTGGCCCTTTATGGATTGGTCGGGTGGGGACTTGGCGGTATTCGCCTCTGGGGAATCGGCTGGGCCGACGCGCTCACCGACGCATTGGGCGGCGCCGCCGTCTTCGTGATCACCCTGCTGCTGTTTCCCGCGGTGGTGACCCTGGTCCTGGGAGTCCTGCAGGACGACATCGCCCGTGCGGTGGATGCCCGCCATTATCCCGACCTGCCACCGCCCAGACGGCAAAGCCTGCCGTGGATCGCTTGGGGATGCTTGCGATTTTGCGCCGTCGCCGTGGCCATCAACCTGCTGGCCCTGCCGCTTTATCTCCTGCTGCTGTTCGTGGGCTTCGGCGCCGTCCTTTACTATCTGGTCAACGGTTATCTGCTGTCGCGCGACTACTTCGAAATGGCGGCATGGCGACGCCTTGACCCGGCCGAGACGGACCGCCTGCGTCGGCGTCACCGGCTCAGGCTGTGGGGTTTGGGCCTGGTGCTGGCGGTGCTGTCGTCGGTCCCGGTCATCAATCTGGCCGCCCCCCTGATTGCCACCGCCGCCATGATCCACGAAGTCGAGCAGCTTCGTCGGCCATGACCCCGTCCCACCCACCCCTTGTCCGCCACGACCGTCCAGGATCCCACCATGTCTGACCATTGCCTTCGCCGCCCGCTTCTGCTGATCCCAATGGCCTGCTGCCTGCTGCTGGCGGCCTGCCAAGTCCCGCAACCGCGGTCGAGCGCCGGGCGGCCAGGCGATACCCAACCCGGCGGCGGCGTCGAAAGCATGCCGCCCCTTCTGGGCGAACAGGGCGACGACCCGGCTCATCTCAAAGGTCTGGCGGCCCCGGAGGTGGTGGCGAAGCTGGGCGATCCTGGCTACCGGCGCCGCGAATCCCCTGCCGAAGTTTGGCAGTATTTCGGTCCCGGCTGCGTCCTTGACGTCTTCCTTTATGACGACCATGGCGCCCAACGGGTGACCCACGCCGAACTGCGCAGCCACGACCTCAGCGCATCGGGCCAGGCCGCCTGCCTGACCCAGGTCATGCAGAACCGGCATGGCGCCGCCGCCAACAGTTGATCGAGATGCCAAATCCCCGGTGGAATAATACCGGCGAACCTTTGATTTGACTCGTTCGCCGGTCCTTGGCCGCCATTGAGGCGGCGGTCAAGCGGGCGGACGCCCGCGCCCGGCGGGACTTACGGCAGGTCAATTCATTGGCCTGCCGGTATAAGTGGGTCAGCGAGGCAGACGTCTCCGCCGAATGACAGGCGCGGAGGGCTGTCCCACTATTTTTCCGAAGGCCTCGGACATTGCGGCACGAGGGTCATCCGCATAAACTTTCAGCGAATGGAATGGAGCGCCTAATTTTTGGGCAGACACATCTGTCCATCGCCGGCGCTCATTCCCCCAGGCAGGCCCGCAGCCAGGACGCATCGAAATGCCGATGCCGGATCCGGGTTTTCCCATCCGATGAATAGAGGACGTGCCACTCGCCGTCGCTGGCCCGGATCACCGCCGGATAGGCCACCTCGCCCTCTGCCGCAGGGCCGACCAGATCACAGCCCTGGTGGAAGTGGCGGCCATCCCGGCTATCGGCCAGACGCAAGGCCAGGCGGTTGTCGGGACCGGGGTTGAACAGCAGGACGGCGGTCCCGTCCTCGCCGGCAAAGACCTCGACCGCCGAATCCGGATTGGGGACGTCGGTGTCACCGACCGGCGCCGCCTGGTCGTCCACCCCATTCCAGATCGTCGTCCGCACCACCTGGCCGCGGCTGTCGCGCAGGTAGATCCGAAAGGTCCCGTGCCCGGTGGACAGAAGCGCCGGCTGAATCACCCCCTCGCCAGGCAAGGGCACCACGCGAGAAGATGGGGCCAAACCTCCCCTCCAGGTGGCCAGGTCCAGGATGCGCAAATAGGCCCTGCGCTCGCCCTCATGGTACAGCGGCAGCACGTCACCCAGTCCCGGCACCAAGGCCGGCCGGCCACGGGGCAGGGCGCCAACGTCGTCGTCCAGCCGCACCGGCGCCGACCAGCTGTCGCCCTGGTCGGTCGAGACCTTGCCATCCACCCGGCCGCAGAACCAGTTCCGGCAGACATTGCCAAGGATCGGCCACGACCATCTTTGGATGACCCCATAGATCAGCCACAGCCGGCCGGCGCCATCGCGATGCAGGGTGACGTTGCCGACGCTTTTGGCGGCGTTGCGCGCGCCATCGGCCTGTTCGCCGGGGACGACCACCGCGCGCGGACCGGTCCAATGGGCGCCCTTGTCGGCGCTGTTCGCGCACAGAATGCGCGAGTCCGCATTGCCCTCGCTGCTGCCGGAATACCAGCAGGCCAGCAACCGGCCATCGTCCAACTCGGCCAAGCCAGGCCCATGATTGGTCTGACCATCGGGAGCGGGAAGAACCGTCGCCTCGGTCCCGGCGGCGGCGGCCATCATCCCGGTCGCCAGAACCAGGACAATTCCCACCAGGGCGCGCCGCCTCACAGGGTGGCTTTCCCGGCAAAGCCGCAGAGGTCGGCCACCGGGCAGGCCGGACAATCAGGGCGCCGGGCTTTGCAGACGTAGCGCCCCTGCAGGATCAACCAATGGTGGGCATGGCGCTTCCAGCGGTCCGGGGTGACCCGTTCCAGTTCGGCTTCGACGACGTCGGGCGTCTTGCCGGCGGCCAACCCGGTCCGGTTGCCAACCCTGAAGATATGAGTGTCGACGGCGATGGTCGGCTGGCCGAAAGCGACGTTCAAGACCACATTGGCGGTCTTGCGCCCAACTCCCGGCAGAGTCTGCAGCGCATCGCGATCGGCCGGCACCCGTCCCTCGAAACGCTCCAGCAGCTGTTCACACAGGCCGATCACATTGCGAGCCTTGGTATTGAACAGTCCAATGGTCTTGATATAGCCCTTCAGCCCCTCTTCGCCCAACGCCAGGATCTTCTCGGGCGTATCGGCCACGGCGAACAGCGGACCGGTGGCTTTGTTGACGCCGACGTCGGTGGCCTGTGCCGACAGCACCACGGCCACCAGCAGGGTGAACGGATTGTGGAACTGCAGCTCGCTTTGCGGATTGGGATTGCGCCGGGCGAGGCGCGCGTAGAACTCATCGATTTGGCCGGGTGTCATTGCTGGGCTACCTCCGAGGGGAAGGCCATGCTACTGTCCCCACCGACAGGATTGGAAGACCCGAAGGAGGTTTGAAGCGCCGTGATCAGGGGAAGAAAGTTGGTCGCCGCGGCCTGCGCCCTCTCCCTGCTGGCAGGCTGCGCGGAAACTGCCGCCCCGGCCCCCGCCCGCACCAGCAACCGCCACGTTTCGCCGCCGGCGGTGCCGGCGCCGACGCTGCCCGACGGCAGCTTTGATCGTGACCGGGCCCAGGCTCTGCTGGCCGCCGCACGCGCCGACAAGGATGGGGCCGACCAACAGAAGCGCCGCGACGATGCCCAAGCCGCCGTCAATGCCTGGCCCGGTGACGCCGACGCCTGGCAGGAGTTGGCCGATGCCTGTCGGGCGACGGGCGACCAGACGGCCGCCGACCGCGCCGACTATTTTCACGGCAAGGTGGCCTTTGCCAACACCCTTCCGATGCGTGCCGCCGTGCTGGGTTTCCAGACCATCGCCCAGGAAATTCCGGCCAACGCCAAGGATGCCGAGGCGCGCCGGATGGCCGCAACACGGCTATGGTCCTTCTTCGATGCCCAGGACAAGTTGCGGCCGTTGCGGCCGACGCCTGAAGATCCCTCCTTTGCCGAGGACTACCCTTACGGAACCATGCTGCTGTCCGGCGGCATCATCGCCGGCATCCTGACCGCCGCCAAGTCGTTGGCCAACAAGTAGGCAGGGCCGCCTTTAAAGGCCCAGCACGTCCTTCATGCCGTAAAGACCCGGGGCACGGCCAACCGCCCACCGGGCGGCCCGGATCGCCCCCTGGGCAAAGACCTGCCGCGACGAGGCCTTGTGGGTCAGTTCGAGGCGTTCGCCAAGACCGGCAAAGACCACCGTATGGTCGCCAACCACGTCGCCGCCGCGCAAGGTGGCGAAGCCGATCTCGCCCTTGGGCCGCGGGCCGACGATGCCGTCGCGGGCCTTCTGCCAGACCTCGTCAAGCGCCACACCGCGGCCACGCGCGGCGGCACGGCCCAGACCCAGGGCGGTCCCGGAGGGCGAGTCCACCTTGTGGCGGTGATGCATCTCGACGATTTCGATGTCAAAGGCAGCGGGGTCCAATCGCGCGGCCACCTGTTCGACCAGCGAGAACAGCAGATTGACGCCGATGCTCATATTGGGGGCCCAAACCACCGGTGCGGTGCGCGCGGCGGCCGTCAACACCTGCTCCTGATCGGCACCCAGGCCGGTGGTCCCGACCACATAGGCGGTCCCGGTATCGCCGGCGATGGCGGCATGAACGGCCACGGCCGCGGGGGCGGTGAAGTCGATCACCACGTCGGAGGCTTCGAACAACGCGCGGGGATCCGAGCCGACCGTCACGCTCAAACGGCCGCGCCCCAGCAATTCGCCGATGTCCTGGCCAACCCCGTCGGCGCCTGGCCGTTCGGTGCCGCCGGCCAAGGCCAAGCCGTCGGCATCCAGTATTTCACTGACCAGCATTCTGCCCATGCGGCCGGCACAACCGGTGATCCCGATTCTGGTCATTGTCCTATCCCCCAAAGGCGGCACCGCCCGCTGTCAGTCCTTCAGATCTTCCCAAAGCTCGCGGACTTTCGCGAAAAATCCCGCGGATTCCGGACTGGTTTCCTTACCGCCGGTTTCCTTCTCGAACTCCCGCAGCAGTTCTTCCTGACGTTTGCTCAAGTTGACCGGCGTCTCGACCACCACTTCGACGAACATGTCGCCGTGGGCCGGGCTACGCAGGATGCTCATGCCTTTGCCACGCAGGCGAAACTGGTGGCCGGTCTGGGTCCCCGCCGGCACCGCGATCTTCACACGCGAACCGTCGATGGCCGGAACCTCGATGCCGCCGCCAAGTGTCGCCGTGACCATCGGCAGGGGCACTCGGCAATGGATGTTCGCCCCCTCGCGCTGGAACAGGCGATGGGGCTGCACCGACAGGAAGATATACAAATCGCCCGGCGGCGCCCCGCGCATGCCCGGCTCGCCTTCGCCGGCCAGGCGAATCCGGGTTCCGTCCTCGACGCCCGGCGGCACATTGACCTGCAGGGTCTTTTCCTTGCGCGTCCGCCCGGTCCCGCCGCAACTGCGACAGGGATCCTTGATCACCTTGCCATGGCCATGGCAGGTCGGGCAGGTCCGCTCGATGGTGAAGAACCCTTGCGTGGCCCGCACCTTGCCGGCGCCGCGACAGGTGGTGCAATCCACCGGCTGCGCCCCACCGGCCCCGCCGCTGCCTTTGCAGTCCTCGCAAACGACCGAGCTCGGCACCTTGATCTGGGTCGACTTGCCGGAAAAGGCCTCTTCCAGCGAGATGTCCATGTTGTAGCGCAAATCGGCGCCGCGGGCCGCCGCGGACCCGCCGCGCCGGCCTCCCATGAACTCGCCGAACATTTCGTCGAAGATATCGGCAAAGCCGCCGGCGAAGTGAAAGTCGCCGGCCCCGCCACCACCGCCGAAGCCGCGCCCCTGTTCGAAGGCGGCATGGCCGTAGCGGTCGTAGGCCGCCCGCTTCTGCTCGTCCTTGAGGATGTCGTAAGCCTCACTGACTTCGCGGAATTTCTCGTCGGCCTTCGGATCGTTCGGATTGCGGTCGGGATGCAGCTGCATCGCCAGCTTGCGGTAAGCCTTCTTCAGCTCGTCCGCGCTGGCGCCTTTGGCCACGCCCAACACCTCGTAATAATCCCGTTTACTCATCGGCGGTCGATCGATCCCGAAACGCCCCGGACCGGGCGGACCCTAAAGGGTCCCCCCGGAACCGGGCTGCAAGCATTGACTGAAGACGGAAGGATCACTTGTCCTTCTTGTCGGCGTCGACTTCCTCGAAGTCGGCATCGACCACGCCGTCGGCGTTCTGACCATGGGCAGTCCCCGCACCGGCATCGCCGGCACCTTGCGCCCCTTCCTGCTGGGCCTTGTACATGGCTTCGCCCAGCTTCATGGCCGACGCCGTCAGGGCCTCGGTCTTGGACTTGATCAGTTCGGCATCGCCCGAGTCGAGGACGTCCTTCAGGGCCTTCACATCGGCCTCGATCTTCGTCTTCTGGTCGGCCGGAACCTTGTCGCCGAATTCCTTCAGATTCTTCTCGGTGGAATGGACCAGACCGTCGGCGTGGTTGCGGGCTTCCACCGCCTCCTTGCGCTTCTTGTCGTCGGCCGCATGCGCCTCGGCATCCTTGACCATGCGATCGATGTCGCTGTCGGAAAGACCGCCGGAGGCCTGGATGCGAATCTGCTGCTCCTTGCCGGTGGCCTTGTCCTTGGCCGACACCGAAACGATACCGTTGGCGTCGATGTCAAAGGTCACTTCGATCTGCGGCATGCCGCGCGGGGCGGGGGGCAGGCCGACCAGGTCGAACTGGCCCAAGAGCTTGTTGTCGGCCGCCATCTCGCGCTCACCCTGGAAGACGCGGATGGTCACCGCCGTCTGATTGTCCTCCGCGGTGGAGAACACCTGGCTCTTGCGGGTCGGGATGGTGGTGTTGCGGTCGATCAGACGGGTGAACACCCCGCCCAGGGTCTCGATGCCCAGCGACAGCGGCGTCACGTCCAGCAACAGGACGTCCTTGACCTCGCCCTTCAGCACGCCGGCCTGGATGGCCGCACCGATCGCCACCACTTCGTCGGGATTGACGCCCTTGTGCGGTTCGCGACCAAAGAACTCCTTCACCGTCTCGATGACCTTGGGCATGCGGGTCATGCCGCCGACCAGGATGACCTCGTCGATCTCGCTGGCCTTCAGGCCGGCGTCGCGCAGCGCGGCACGGCACGGCTCGATGGTGCGGTTCAACAGGTCTTCCACCAGGGCTTCCAGCTTGGCGCGGGTCAGCTTGATGTTGAGATGCTTCGGTCCCGAAGCGTCGGCGGTGATGAAGGGAAGGTTCACTTCCGTCTGCATGGCCGAGGACAGTTCGATCTTCGCCTTCTCGGAGGCTTCCTTCAGGCGCTGCAGAGCCATGCGGTCCTTGCGCAGGTCGATGCCCTGCTCGCGCTTGAACTCGTCGGCCAGATAATCGATGACACGGGCGTCGAAGTCCTCGCCACCCAGGAAGGTATCGCCGTTGGTCGACTTCACTTCGAACACGCCGTCGCCGATCTCGAGGATCGACACGTCGAAGGTGCCGCCACCCAGGTCATAGACCGCGATGGTACCGGTCCCCTTCCTCTCCATGCCATAGGCCAGCGCCGCAGCGGTCGGTTCGTTGATGATGCGCAGCACTTCAAGCCCGGCGATGCGCCCGGCGTCCTTGGTGGCCTGCCGCTGAGAGTCGTTGAAATAGGCCGGAACGGTAATCACCGCCTGGGTCACCTTTTCGCCCAGGTAGCTTTCCGCGGTCTCTTTCATCTTCTGCAGAATGAAAGCGGACACCTCCGAGGGGCTGTGCTTCTTGCTCTGGCATTCCACCCAGGCGTCGCCGTTGTCGCCCTCGATGATGTGGTAGGGAACCAGCCCAATGTCCTTCTGAGTCATTGGATCGTTGAACCGACGCCCGATCAGCCGTTTGATGGCGAACAGGGTGTTCGACGGATTGGTCACGGCCTGGCGCTTGGCAGCCTGGCCGACAAGCCGTTCACCGGAATCCGTAAAGGCCACCATCGACGGGGTCGTCCGCGTGCCTTCCGAATTCTCGATAACCTTGGTCGACTTGCCTTCCATGATCGCGACACAGGAATTCGTCGTACCCAGGTCAATACCAATGACTTTGCTCATTGCATCCTCTTCTCTTGCGGCCGGTGCCCACAGTCCTGCCCTCAGCAACCGCGGGGACCCCCTTCGGTTGTCACCACTGGAAATCCCATCGGGATTTCCCAAATTCGTCCATATTCCGGTTATATAAGGCGCAGCCAAAACGGACGCAACCGTTACCCCGGCAACCGCGGCGGCGGGAATGCTAGCACTCAAGGTAATTGAGTGCCAAGCCCGTTGCAGGTCCGGTCGCCGGCGTCCCTCATGGACGTCCGAGGAAAGATAGGCCGCGATGATCATCTCCGCCAGTTACCGGACCGATATTCCGGCCTTTTATCGGGATTGGTTCCTGACCCGGTTCGCCGCCGGCCATTGCATGGTGGCCAACCCCTATGGCGGTCCGCCGTCCCGCGTCGCCTTGCGCCAGGGGGTCGACGGCTATGTCTTCTGGACCCGCAATGCCCGCCCCTTCCTGCCCGCCCTGGAGGCCGTGCGTGCGGCCGACCTGCCCTTCATGCTGTCCTGGACGGTCACCGGCTATCCCCGTCCGCTGGAACAGGCGGTGCTGGAGACCGCCGCGGCGGTGGACGGCATGCGGCGGATTGCTGCGCAATTCGGCCGGCGTGCCCTGGTCTGGCGTTACGACCCGATCCTGGTCACCGACCTTACCCCTCCGGAATGGCATTGCCGGACCTTTGCCGGCCTGGCCCGGCAACTGGCCGGCGTCGTCGACGAGGTGGTGGTCAGCTTTGCCCAGATCTATCGCAAGACCCGCCGCACCCTGGACCTGCGCGGGCGCCAGCACGGCTTTGCCTGGCGCGACCCGCCGCTTGAGGAAAAGCGTGAGGCCGTGGCCCTTCTGGCCGGCATCGCCGCCGAACAGGGCATCACCCTCTCGGTCTGCTCGCAGCCGGAATTGGAACAACAGACCGTGCCGGCGGCCCGTTGCATCGACCTTGTCCGGCTGTCCGATCTGGCCGGACGGCCGCTGCCTGGCCGCGCCAAAGGCCATCGCCCGGGATGCGCCTGCGCCGAAAGCCGCGACATCGGCGCCTATGACAGCTGCCCCCAGGGCTGCGTCTACTGCTATGCCGTGGGCAACCGCCAGGCGGCGCGCGACCGGTTGCAACGTCATGATCCGGACGCCCTGTCTCTGGCCGGTTGCAAGGGGTCATCGGACCCCGACGCCGACCCCGCTTAAATCCTTTCCAGCGGGAGACGCGTTCTCTACACTTGGGCCTTCACCCCATTTTTTCAGAAATCGTGAACCCACACCGTGTCAGCAACGCCCCGTCTCTCCATTGTCGTTCCCTTTTTCAACGAATCCCTCAACGTCGAAGATTTTTTCAAACGCCTGGTACCGGTGTTGGACGGCCTGGACATGAGTTGGGAGGTGATTTGCGTCAACGACGGCAGCCGCGACGACACGCTTGACCGGTTGATCGCCGCCAACGGCCGCGAACCGCGCATCAAGGTGATCGACCTGTCGCGCAACTTCGGCAAGGAGCGGGCGCTTTCCGCCGGACTGTCCCATGCCGGCGGACAGGCCGTGATTCCCATGGATGCCGACCTGCAGCATCCCCCGGAGCTGATCCCCGTCCTGCTGGCCAAGTGGCGGCAGGGCTTCGACGTGGTTTATGCGGTCCGTCAGCACCGCACTGGGCAAAGTGCTGCCGCCAGGCTGCGGGCGCGAGCCTTCTACTGGCTGTTCGACAAGCTGTCGGAAGTCCCCCTGCCGCGCGAGGTCGGCGACTTCCGCCTGCTGGACCGCAAGGTGGTCGACGTTATCAATGCGATGCCGGAACGAACCCGCTTCATGAAGGGGATCTTCGCTTGGGTCGGGTTCCGTCAAATCGGCGTTCCCTACGAGCAGGAAGAACGGCACTTCGGCGCCAGCAAATGGGGGCTGATGAAGCTTCTGTCCTTCGCCTTCGACGGCCTGGTGGCCTTCTCGGACTATCCTTTGCGGATCTGGGCCCTGGTCGGGTCGGTCATTTCGGGATTCGCCTTCCTTTATATCGTGGTGCGCCTGATCAAGACCCTGGTGTTTGGCATCGATGTGCCGGGCTATGAATCGATCATCGTCACCATCCTGTTCCTGGGCGGCGTCCAACTGATCACACTGGGGATCATCGGCCATTACCTCGGCCGGGTCTTCAATGAGGTGAAGGGCCGGCCGCTGTTCATCGTCCGGCAAAAGGTCGGCCTGGATGGGCCGGAGCAGCCGGACCGCGGTCCGGGCAACGCCCCCGGGTCCCCATCATGAGGGCCGGAACTGCCGGAGCCTCAGAAATCGACGCACCGTCCCCCTTTTTCCCAGTCGTCGTAGCGCGTTGGCTCCGGCCCCTTGGGGCCGCCATATTCCACCGGCGGCCGGTTGGCCGGCGGCTCTTTCGGCACGACCGGAACGTCCGGCGTGACCTCGGCATCTTTTGAGCGTGTCATGACTCCTGTTCCAACCTCTTGCGGGACCGCCCGCCGATGAAAACCGCCCGTTTTGCTGCCTGCGCCACCCTTGACGCGATCCTTCGCGGCCGCCGCGGGCTTGACGATCTGGTCGAGGCCAGCGACCTCGACAGCCGCGATCGCGCCTTCGCCCGGCTGCTGGCCGCCACCACGCTGCGCCGGCTGGGCCAGATCGACGCGCTGATCGGGGGCGCCCTGGCGACCCCGTTGCCGCCCCGCGCCCATAAGGTCCAAGATGTGTTGCGCTTGGGCGTTGCGCAACTGCTGTTCCTTGATACGCCGCCGCATGCGGCGGTGGATACCGCTGTCGACCTGGCCCGCACCCTGGGTCTCAACGCCCATGTGAAGCTGGTCAACGCGGTCCTGCGGCGCTTGGCGCGCGAAGGACGGGACCAACTGGCCGGCCAGGATGCCGCCCGCCTCAACACGCCGGACTGGCTGTGGGACAGCTGGTGCGCCGCCTATGGCGAGGACACCGCCCGGCGCATTGCCGCGGCCCATCTTGCCGAAGCGCCGCTGGACATCACCGCCCGCGACGACGCCCCCTCGCTTGCCGCCGCCCTGGAGGCCGAGATCCTGCCCACCGGCACGCTGCGCCGATCGACCGGCGGGGCGGTGGAAACCTTGCCGGGCTTCGCCGAGGGCAGCTGGTGGGTGCAGGACATGGCCGCCGCCCTGCCGGCCCGCCTGTTTGGCCCACTGGCCGGACGAACGATCGCCGACCTGTGCGCCGCCCCCGGCGGCAAGACTTTGCAACTGGCCGCCGCCGGCGCCTCGGTCTGGGCCTTGGACCGCTCGGAGGCCCGTCTCGACCGGCTGCGCCAGAACCTGGAGCGGGTTCGCCTGACCGCCGAGGTGATCGTCGCCGACGCCGCCGACTGGCAGCCGCCCCATCCACTGGACGGCGTCCTGCTGGACGCCCCCTGCTCGGCAACCGGCACGACCCGGCGCCACCCCGACGCCCCCTGGACCAAGGGACCCGGCGACGTCGCCAAGCTGGCCGCAGCCCAGGATCGCCTGCTGCATGCCGCCGTCGACATGGTGGCTCCCGGCGGCCTGATTGTCTTCTGTACCTGTTCGCTGCAACCGGAGGAAGGACCGGCCCGCGTCGATGCTCTGCTGACCGCCGGCGCGCCGGTGGTCCGCCGCCCCATCCATCCCGACGAGATCGGCGGCCTGACCCCGTTGATCACCGCCGACGGCGATCTGCGCAGCCTGCCCTGCCATCTCGCCGAAAAAGGTGGTATGGACGGGTTTTTCGCCGCTCGCCTGGAAAAACGATGAGCCTCCGATCCGCCCGCCCCGTCGTGCTGCTTGACCGCGACGGCACCATCAACGTGGAGCAGAACTACCTGTCCGATCCCGATCAGCTGGTCCTGATCGACGGCGTCGGCGCGGCACTGCGCCGTTTGCGTGCCCTGGGCTTCGGTCTGGTGGTGGTCACCAACCAGTCGGGCGTCGCCCGGGGTTATTTCGATTTAGCAACGGTTACCCGGATCCACGACCGGCTGACCGCATTGCTGGCCGCCGAAGGGGTGACCCTGGACGGTATTTACGTCTGTCCGCACAGCCCCGACGACGACTGCCCCTGCCGCAAGCCGCGGCCGGGCATGGTGGAGCGCGCCGCGGCGGACCTGGGATTCGATCCCAGGCAGGCGTTCCTGGTGGGCGACAGCGCGGTCGACATCACCCTGGGCCGCACCGTCGGCGCCACCCCGGTTCTGGTCCGAACCGGCTGGGGCCGGCGCACCGAGCGCGAGGCCGCCTGCCACCCCGCCGTCATTGTCGACGACCTGCCGGCGGCCGTGGCCTGGATCGAACGAACGATCGGCGCAACCGCCGGCGTCACGGACAAGGAAGGTCGCCCGTCATGAAGCTGTCCGCCCTGGTGGTCGCTCACAACGAGGAACAGCGCCTGGCGGCCTGCCTCGAAAAGCTGGGCTTTGCCGACGAGATCGTGGTCGTCCTGGACAAATGCACCGACGGCAGCAAGGCCATCGCTCAGCGCTTTACCGACCGTTTGGTCGAGGGATCGTGGGAGCTGGAAGGACCGCGCCGCAACACCGGCATCGAGGCCTGCCGCGGTGACTGGATCCTGGAGGTCGACGCCGACGAGCATGTCCCGTCCGAGCTGGCCGGCGAGATCCGGGCCGTCATCGACCAGACGCCGCATGGCTATCACATCCTGACCGTCGACAACTGGGTGGGCGACCGCCTGGTCCGCTATGGCTGGGGCGCCTCCTTCGGCAAGGCGGCCTATCCGGGTCTCTTCCGCAAACAGGCCAAGCGCTGGGGCAACGAACGGGTTCATCCCAAACTGACTCTCACCGGCAGCAAGGGGCCGGCGCTGACCCATCACATCCAGCATTACGTCGATCGTAACATTTCCGATATGATCCGCCGGTTCGACGCCTATACCACGGCCCGCGCCAGAGACCTGCGGGAGTCCGGCCATCCGGGATCGGCGGTCAACAACGTGCGGCGGATCTTCTCCCGCTTCTGGCGCTGCTTCGTCCGCGCCAAAGGCTGGAAGGAAGGGGGCTACGGATTCCTGATCGCCATCCTCGCCGCCCTGTACCCTTACGTCTCCTATCTCAAGGCAAAGCACGAACGCGAATGACTCAGGAACCGATCGACCCGTCGCCCCGGCAGGGCACCCACCCCTGCCACGTCGTGATGAGCGACGACGGCATCACCTTCGACGGCAAGGTGAAAGACGAACGACCGCTGGGCGGAGCCGAAAGCGCCTTTGCCGAGCTGGCCGAGACCCTGGCCGCCCGCGGACACCGGGTCGAGGTGTTCTGCCGCTGCGACGCCCCGCTGACCTGGAAGGGCGTCCGCTGGACCCCGCTGACGAATGCCGCCGACCAAGGCATCCCGACGGCTGCGGACCTTTACATCGCCAACCGTTCGAACCACCTGATCGGCCGTTGCCCGGCAGCGACGCGGCGCGTCTTCTGGATCCACAATCCCGCCCGCTATCTTCTTAAAGTCCGCTACCAGTGGCCGCTGCTGCGCCATCGGCCGGCCATCGTTTTTTCCGGAGCCAGCCATCTGGGAACCTATCCGCGCTGGGCCGCCGGCGGAGAGCGCCTAGTCATCCCCTACGGCATCACGCCGCTGTTCCTGGGGGCTACCCCGCGGACGGCCGCGCCGCCGCCCCGCGCCATCTTCCTGTCCAACCCGCTGCGCTCGCTGGACTGGCTGTTGGAGGTGTGGAAGGACCTGATCCATCCGGCCCTGCCGGCTGCCGAGTTGCACATTTTTGCCGGCAGCAGCATCTATGGCGCCGCCGGCGCCGCCAAGGCCGACCGCATGGCGCCAATCCTGGAGCGCGCCGCCGGGCTCAAGGACCGTGGCGTTCTGCTGCGCGGTCCGGTGGCGAAAAGCCAGTTGGTGGAAGAGATCAAGGCCGCCCGGGCCTTTCTCTACCGCGGCGACATCGGCGAGACCTTTTGCAATGCCGCCGCCGAACCGCAGGCCATGGGCCTGCCCGGCGTCGTCGAGGACATCGCCTGCATGAAAGAGCGGGTGGTGGACGGCAAGACCGGCTTCGTCGTCACCGGCCGCGAAGCCTTCGCCAAAGCCGCCCTGACCCTGCTGTCCGACGACGCCCTGTGGTGGTGCATGCACCTGGAAAGCCTGGACCGCCAGGGCCGTTGGACCTGGAGCGAAGCCGCCGCCGAATTCGAAAAGCTGATGTCGTGAAAAATCAGTGAGGAGACGCCGGCGTCACTGGATTGAAGCAACGGCGCCTCGATCCAGTGGCTTCACGCGTTACCGCCAATGGCCCTCGACGAAGAACCAGCCGTTGGCGTGGGACTCCCAGTGGGGAGCGATCCATTCCGCCACATGGGGCGGACGCTCGGCCCAGTGACCGGGATGCCAGACATATTGGCGGCCATCCCAGCGCCAGTGGCCCTTCTGCCAGATCCAGATCGGGCGCTGATCCGGCGGGGCCGGCATGACCTCGACCACTTCCGCCGGCGGCGCGGCCGGCACATAGACGACGGCGGCCGGCGGCGGGGGCGGCGGCGGCCGTCGTTCGACACAGCCCGACAGGGTCAGGACGGCCAGGACCGACAGAACCAGCACGGATTTGACGAGACGCATGGAACGAGACCTCTCCTTCAGGAAAACCATTACGCGGCGACGATGCCCAACGGCCGACCGAGTGTAAAGCCGGGAAAGATGTCGGCGGTCGCCGCGGGTCCCAGGCGAAGGCGAACGGCCAGGATCTCGGCCAGGACCGCGCGATAGTCGGTGGTCACGGCCAAGTCGACGCCGTTGTCGAGATGAGCGCTGGCCAATCCCGGCCAGCGCCCGTAAAGGGTTCCGCCGTTCACCCGGCCGCCCAGCACCAGCATCAGGCCGCCATGCCCATGGTCGGCGCCATTGCTTTTGTTGGTGCGCAGACGCCGCCCGAACTCGCTCATCGCCACCAAGGTGACGCGGTCGTGATAGCGCCCGACATCGGTCCAGAAAGCCGTCAGGGCCCGGGCAAACTGGCCGACCAGCGAGGAGAAGCGTCCCCCCAGATTGTCATGGTGGTCCCAACCGCCGATATCCACGGCCGCAACGGAAAGGCCAATCTCCATTTTCAGAAGCTGCGCCACCGTCCGCAGCGCCCGACCCGATTCCGTCTCCTCGTAGGCAACGCCGGCCTCAGGGCTGTATGGGATGATCCTGCCATCGGCCTGCCTGGCCAGGCGCCGGTCCACCAGATCCATCTGACGCAGGGTCTCGGCGGCGGACCGCCCGAAGGGATCGGACGCCCCGGCATAAAGGGCAGACAAGGCGCTTGCGATGGCCGGCCCGCCCGGCAGACCCAAGCCGCCGCGCAGGTCGGGGATGGCAAGGCTGGCGCCATGAAAGGCTAGCGATCCCGGCAAAGCCGGCGTGGTGGCGATGGCCGGCGCCGACGACGGATGGGCCTTCAGCACGCGGGTCAGCCAGCCGTCCTGCTGCGGCCGGAAGCCGCTGCTGTCGGCAAGCCCGCGGTCCATCAGGTCCTGGGCGACGAAATGGCTGCGGGTGCCGTCGGTCAGCCCTGCCGCATGGATCAGGGCCAGATGCCGGCCATCGTAAAGATCGCCCAGCATGGCCGCTTCAGGATGCAGGCGGAAATCGATAGCCGGGTCACAGGTCTGGCGCAGGCTGCGCCCGGGTTTGGCGCCGTCGTCGCGCACCCGAAGCTCTGGGGCCCGATCGGCAATATAGTCTGGATCGTTGCTGGGGGCCAGGAACGACAAGCCATCGCATCCCCCCCGCAAGAACACGACAATCAGGGCCTGGCCGGCCAGGCCCTGGTCCGGTTTGGCCGGATCGGCCAGGGCGACGGACCGCAACCCCGGCAACGAGGCGGCTGCGGTCATGAGGAAGGCGCGGCGCGACAGCGGCATGGGGGCGGTCTCCCCTAACGCAGGTTGAAGGCGGGTGTCATGGCGGCCAGCGCCAGAATGCGGCGGTGGACCGGATCGGCGGCCCGGCCCGGCGGCAGCATGGCGTCCGCCGGCACCGCCAGACCACTCAGGATGGCGGAAGCCGTTCCCGGATCGGGAGGCACCCCGGTCAGGGCCTCGTGCCACAGCGCTATCGCCTGGCCGGCGCTCATGGCGCCGTCCAGCCGTTGGCCCGGCGACAGCACCCCGGTCCCCCACCAGTTGTCGGAAAGGCCCAGCACCAGAGTCCAGCGTTTGCGCAGTACATGGGAGGAAAGCCAATAGTCCATGTCGTCGGGATGCCCCGTGGGCGGGGCCCAGCCGAACAGGCGTTGGCCGGACCCATCCAATTCGTTCAGCAGTCCCTCGGTGACGGTGGCCTCGATGCCGCAGCCGCGAACGAACGAGGCCACCAACTCCAGTGGCCGCTTGACCTTGGCGCCGAACCCCTGGCGTGCCTCGGCCGACCGGGCGATGGCGGCGACCACCCGGGCGATCTGGTCGGGCCGATGCTGGGTCTCGGTCCACACCGCCTGGGCCGTCTTTACCAGGGCATCCGATGGGTGATCGGCAACCAGCCGGCGACACAGCTTGGTACACAGGAAGCGGGCGGTGGCCGGATGGAAGGCCACCAGGTCGAGGGCTTTGCGGCCGTCGGCCATCGGTGGCTGGAAGGGATCGAAGTCGGTGGCCAGGACCCGCTTCTGGTAGTTGTCATGCCAGGCTTCGACATAGACAAAGCGACCGGTGACGGGAAGCGATTGGCCGCCGCCCAGGCCGGCGCCGTCCTCGATGGTCCAACCGGTGAACGCCCGCGCCGCCTCGTAGACGTCCTGATCGATATAGCCGGCGGGATGCCCTTTGAGGGCGCCCGGCACGTCACGCCAGCGGTTGTAAAGGGCGTTGAGATAGGCGTCGCGCCCCAGGCTGTGCAGTTCGAACAGCTCGCGGCCATAGTTCTCGTTGGCATTGCCGGCCCGCGAACTGCGATTGTTGAGGAAGATCAGCATGGCCGGACTGGTCGCCACCGCCTCCAGGAACTCGCGGAAATTGCCCAGGGCATGGCTGCGAATGGTGCGGTCGTAAGCGGGCAGGGCGGCGCCGATGGCCTGGTCGCCGGCCGCATTGACATTGAAATGGTTGTGCCAGAAATCGACCAGCACCTCCCGCAACTGCCAGCGGGAATGGATGGCCCGCAAGACCGTCGCCGCCGCCATCTCCTGGCGCGGTCGCGAGCGCTCCGGTCCGCCCATCGGCCTTTTGCCGTCGGTCAACGGCCACAGCAGGGTCACGTCCTTGCCCAGGCAACCCAGGGGCCGCATCTCATCGACGGCGGCAAAACCATCGCCGGCCGCATATTTGATGTGCAGCCGGGTCTGGGCCAGCCGGTCCGCGGTCGCGGCATCGTCCTCGGGACCGGCGGACAGTTGCTCGGCAATCCAACCCTCGGTCCCCAGGCGGTCAAGGTCAGCCAGGCTGTCCGGCGTCGCCCCGAACGCCAGGCGGCTCAACAACAGTCTGTCGGCAGGAAGCGTCATGATCGGGACTCCTTCCCAGGTCGTCACGCCCATTGAACCGGCGTGATATGGCGGCAGCATGGCGGCGCCGTGTCAGGATTGCCGCAACCGCGACTGCGTCAGGACGACGACCCGGGCAGGACCACGCGGGGGCGTCCCCCCCCATAAGCGGCACCGCGCATGCGGGGCGCCACCACCTTGGCAAAGGCCAGGTTCGATATCGGGACCAGGGCCAGGGAACACAGAACGTTCCAGGCCGCGGCAATCGGCCGGTGGTCATGGAAGGCCATCGCCGCCCGTTCCATGGCGACCCCGGCGCGGAATCGTCGGGCCAGTGCCGGCGCCTCTCGCGCCAACAAGTCACCGTGATGACTTTGCAGCCGGGCCAGGCCCTCCATCACCTGCTGGCGGGCCGGCCGGGCTGAAAAACGGACACAGGCCAAGGGACGTCCCAGCATCCCCAGAGCGTGACGTCGGGTGAACCGCATCAGCCAGTCCCAGTCCTCGAAGCGGCGATAGGCCGGGTCCAAGGGTCCGATCTCGGCCCAGACGTCGCGACGGACCATCAAAGTCGCGCCGGGGCTGACATAGCACCCCCACACCAGGTCCTTCAGGGTCAGCTCGTCACGGTAAGCCAAATGGCGTTCCTCGACCTTGTCACGGTCCAGCGCACGGCGGATGTAATAGTCGGTACAGCCGCCAGCCAGACCGCGGGCGGTGAGGAACGCCAGTTGCTGCTCCAACTTGCCGGGCAGCCAGATGTCGTCGGAATCGAGAAAGGCCACCCACGCGCCGCGGGCCCGGGCAATGCCGGTATTGCGTGCCACGGCAGCGCCACCGTTCTGGACGTGGCGGATCACCGTCAGCGGCGCCCCTGGAAAGCGGGCGACGGTAGCCGACAGGTCGTCGGTCGAGGCATCGTCGACCAGCAGGATCTCCAGCGGAACCCCGGTCTGGTCGAGGACGCTTTGGATGGCCGTGCCGACCAGATCGGCACGGTTGAAAACGGGAATGACGACGCTGACGACAGGGCTCATGTCAGGCTGCATGCCGATGCAGGGCGTGCAGGGCGACCGACTGCGCCGCGGCGGCCAGCGGCCACACCGACAAATGGCCCCGACGGGACAACAGAAGGCGGGCGGTCGCCGTCGCCTCGCCCTGGCGCAAGCGCAGCCAGGCCAGACGGGCCACCGAGTTGCCGAACAGCCGCCGGCAGCATCGATAGAGATCCGCCGGCAGGCCCGGCCGGTCCAGCCAGGTCTCGGCCAGGCGGGCATTCTCGGTAATGAATTTGATCTGGGCCCGGCGATCGTCGGTGCAGGTGGCCGAACCACCATGCATGCGATAACGGTATAGCACCGCGTCAAGGTCCCGCCAGCGGCACCCGGCCAGCACGGCCCGGACCAGGAAGTCGCGGTCGGCCGCCAGACGATAGTCCAGGCTGTAAGGGCCGACCCGGTCGTAAAGGTCGCGGGTAAAGAAGCGGGCATTGATGACCGGCACGCCCAAAAGGGCAGTGGCAAAGCCCAGATCGCGGTCCTTCGGTCCCGAACAGTCCCGCACCAACCCGCGGTCGTCACAAATCAACGCGCCGCCGCACACCGATTCCAGCGACGGATCGGCCGCAAACGCCGCACGCACCCGGGCGAAGGCTCCAGGCTCGTAAATGTCGTCCGAGTTCAAATGACCGATGATGCGGCCACGGGCCAGCGCAACCCCCTTGTTCAGGGCGTCATAGATGCCTTTGTCTGGACCGCTGGTCACCACAAGGTGCGGATACCGCCGCAGGACATCCAGGGTGCCGTCGGTCGACCCGCCGTCGACGATGATGTGTTCGACCGACGGATCGTTCTGGGAGAGGACGCTGTCCACGGCATCGCCAATCATGGCGGCGCGGTTGAGACAGGGCGTCACAATGGAGATCAGCGGAAGCATGCGGCATCATACGTCTGTCATAGCGCCAAAGACAAGCCGTGGCCGGGACCTGCCCCCCAGGTCGCGAAGGGCGCGGGCCAGGCAGCGCAAAGCCCAGCGCAACCGGGCCGCCGGGTAGGGACCCAGATGTCGGGTATGCTCGGTAAAGGCGGCATTGATCAGCCGCGGATTGATAAAAATGCGATGCCCGGCAGCGCGGATCCCTTGCGACAGGATGACATGTTCGCAAACCTCCACCCCTGCTGGGGTGACGCCGGCATAGCCGACCCCGTCCAGGGCCCGGCGCTTGTAAAGGGCCAGTCCTCCAAAGGCCGAATCCACTTCGATCCAAGGGCTGTCCTCGGGCACGCGGATCATCTTCGCATAGACGGCGGCGAACAGGGCCTTGTTGGTCGACACCCCGGCCCCGGCCAGGAAGCGATACTGTTCCCAGCAATCGCCCGGACACCACACCGGGTGGCGCAGGGTCCACATGTCGTAATAGGGGCCGCGTTGGTTGGCGGTGCAGACGTCCCAGTCGTCGCGCTCCCAGCAGGACAGCAACGCCTGTTCGCCGATCAGGTCGTTCAGCCCGTCCAGGTCGGCGACGATCAGGGTGTCGATATGGCGGTAGGCCGGATTGGCGCGGAACTCGTCCAGGTAGGTGTTCCGGCAGTGCGCCAGCCGCACGGTGCGGATCGGCATGTCGCGGCGCAGCGTTCCCAGCGACAGGAAGCGGAAATTGGCGATCTCGGTGGACAGTTCGGTCAACCGTTGGACCGTATCGTCGTCGCTGTCCGATTCCACCACCAGCCAATGCAGGTTCGGAAACGACCGCAAGGCATTGCGCATGCGATGCACGTCGGCCTTGATCTTGGTTCCGCCGTTGCGGACCAGGCCGGCGATCAGGACCTGTCGATCCCGTCCGGTGACCCGCTGGTCCGTTGCTGTGGTACTGTCCGCCATGACGTTCCTCACTTGTCGTCTGGGCTTGCCTGGCCGGACGCCGGCCTGGTCTTGCGCGTTTTCAACAGCGGCCGGACGTCGGGCCAGACCAGGGCCCGCGCGATCATGCCAAAGGTGCCCCGGTGGCCGGGAACCACCAGAAAGATGCCGTGCGCCACCGTCCAGTAGGACAGCAGGGTGGCGCAAGCGGCACCGACGGCGCCATACCGCGGGATCAGGACCAGGTTCAGGCCGACATTGACCACCACGCCAGCCAGCGTGGCCGTCGCCGATGTCCAGAACCGGCCGCTGACCGTCAGCATGATGCCCGAAGCGACCCCCAGACAGATGCAGGGCATGTTGAAGACCAACAGCTTGAAGATCGGCAGGGCCTGGTCATAGCGATGACCGAACAGGATATGGAAGCCCAGCGGAGCCGCCACCGCCGCCGACACCGCGGCGCCGTAGCCGATCAGGGCCATCAGATTGAAGAACGCCTGGATGCGGGCGTGGAAGACAGCCGGCCCTTGCGCCCGGCTGTCCACCAGCGAGGGGTAGAAGGCGGTCCCGACGGCCATCGGCACGAAATTCAACACCTCGGCCAGACGGACGGCGATGCCGTAGTAGCCCAGTTCGGCCTCGCTGCTCATCTGTCCCAGCATCAACTGGTCGACCCGCATGTAGACCATGATGGCGAACGAGGCGATGCAGAGGGGAAAGCCGGCTTTCAGAAGACGCCGGCATTCCCGGCCGTCGAACCGCCAGTGGCTGATCCGGCCGCCCCACAGGCGGTACGCAACCAGCAGGGCGACGCCGGTCACCGCCGCCTCCACCACGCGCATCGACAGGAAGGTCCACAACGCCGCATCGGCCAGCAGCAGGGCGATGGTTCCCAGGCTGGCGGCCAGCAG
>Ga0326727_10004779_pt1 | contig 39857 bp, 33 predicted proteins | sample MB2enrmetagenome_FD_207643 | JGI IMG/M metagenome (GOLD analysis project Ga0326727, IMG submission 207643) | Lab enriched peat soil microbial communities from McLean, Ithaca, NY, United States - MB29MY | ecosystem: Environmental > Terrestrial > Soil > Wetlands > Peat | place: USA: New York...
GTGCGGGTTATCTCGATCGGTTTCATGGTATGAGAAGGCCACGCGGCCAAATTTAACCGTTGTGACAGCCTGCTTAAAATGTAGAGAGAGGCTTTAACGTCCGTGTATTTTAAGCGTTGTCAATAATGGCAAGAAAAGAGACCGCCTCATCACCGGAAACCACGAAATTTTTGAATCCTTAGCTCGGGGTTGCTCCCCGGGGTAAGACTTTCCGTGTTAAGACCCACGCCGGGAAATCCGCATTCGTTGAAGATTCTCGAGCAATCTTACTAAAAAAGAGGAACAGGCATCGGTTGGTGAAGGGTTTCGTCACCGTCGTCGAAACCGGTAATGACATGTACCCCGCTGTAGAATAGGGGTTCTTAATTGATAGAACACGAAATGCGGGTCATCGACATACACTTGCCAGTATTGTGGATTCACGATGAAGCGCCACTTGCTCGCATCGATCAATATACTCGACAGGTATCTTGCCGAAAGCGGCAAAAAAAGCCGAATAGATAAGGATGTAGCGAGTTCCGTTCCCGCTGAAAGCGATCACATGAAATCGGTGGTTGGAGCGTTCCGTGAACGCGTTGAATCCATCGATGGAGATCGAAATGATGTAGTGACCAGGAATAAAATGTTACAGGATGTCATTACAATCTAGAACGGATCAACTACTTATGGTGAATGCGTGGAACTATGTACAAGTGAGAGCATCTCATGGGTAGTTCAAAACAGGATGGATCGAGCCAGCTCACCGTTGGCATGACCGATGAATGGTTCGAGAAGGAAGGAATGCGACGAGAACCGGAAGCGTGGGAAGACGGTTCCCGCGTCGACAACGAACCGGGGCGGTTCGAGTGGTGGTACTTCGATGCACACCTGGATGACGGCTCGATCGTCGTGGCAATGCTCTTTTCGAAGTACCATTCGAACATCCAGGTCCCCTGCACTCCTTTGGTACAATTGAGCATCACGGCCCCGGATGGCAAGATCTATGCAAACGACGAAACCTTCACAAAGGCGGACTTTTATGCCGAGACATCGACGTGCGATGTACAGGTCGGTAAAACTTGGATACGCGGCGATCTCGAACATTACACGCTGCACTTCGAGGTAAAGGACATGGCCGCGGACCTGACGCTCGAGCGGATCGTTCCATCGTGGCGCCCGGGCACCGGGAAGTGCTATTTCGGCCGGACGTTGCAAGATTATTTTGGGTGGATCGTGCCCGTCCCATACGGCCGGGTTACCGGGACGATCACCTATAACGGCGCTGCGCACGAGGTAAGCGGCGTCGGGTATCACGACCACAATTTCGGGAACATTGCGATCACCAAGATCATCGATCACTGGTATTGGGGACGCCTGACCATCGCCGATTACAATTCCATCTTCTTCCAGCTCATTTCCACGAAAAAGTACGGATCGGAACCCCTGCCCCTGTTCATGTTCGCCAAGGGCAGCGAGATGCTCACGGGCGATGGGAGCAAGCTGGCCATCGAGGAGGGTGAATTCATCAAGCATGCAGGTGGAAAGAGCTACCCGAAGACGCTCGCGTTCAGGTGGCAGGACGGCGACAGGAAGATCACGATCTCCCTGTCAAACCCGCAGGTGATCGAGTCGAACAGCTTGCTCAAGGGATTCTCGCCGCTGAAACGGGCGATCGCACGGTTGCTGGTCAATCCCTATTATTTCAGGTTCAATGCGGACACCGATCTCGCGATCGAGTTCGATGACATACACGACAACCAGCGGGACAAGGCCATCTACGAGAATATGCTGCTGCGCTAACCTGAAATGGGATCCTGCTAACGGAACCTTTTTTTTCAAATTGCCACGTTCCTCCATCTTGCCCGGATCCAAGTTATCGCGATGATCCATCCCCCTAAAAGCGCCAGAGGCCAATGGAAAGTGTATTTTTAACCCGGGCTACTTCCAAGAATGAACCATCGATAAAATGCAGTTCGTAAATGAAGTGCTTCTCCTTTGACAGAATCGACAGATATCGACGACCAAGTGTTGTTGGACCTCGCAATCTATGCGTTCCTCCGGCTCGATGGCGCGTGGTTTCTCGCCGCTTCGGAAAGTTTCGGCGTTCCAGCCGCCACCGAGCTCGATATCCGCGCGTGGGAAATGTTTTCCGAGCGCCTCGGCAAGAAAATCATGGCGGTCACCAACCTTTCGGGCGATCTCTCCGAAATACTGCCGGCAGTCGTGAAAATCCAGAATAAGTTGATGAACATGAAAGCCGAGCTCACCATGACAAGTCCCGAGACCGCGATACTCCGCGTGGACGAGTGCGAGGTGTGGAAGATGGTGAGCAAGGTGTGGGATAGCGAGACTGCTCCCTGCTACAAGGTCACGCAGGCAAGCATCCGGGGCTTGCTGCGCGGGGCGTTTCCAGGATTGGAGTTTGAAATCACCCAGAAACAATTGATCCCGAGGGGGGATCCCTGCTGCGAAGTCGAAATAACCAAACTTCCACAAGTTTAAACCCGATTCATCAAAAATGGTTTTTCTTTTAAAAGTAGGCGGTCGTGGGTTGTTCATGGCATTCAATAACAAGGAAGCACGGGCGATCGCCTTCGAGGGCTTCGATACCGTGCAACGGAAGCTGGTGGTCGCGGCCAAGGCGTTCAAACAGGCCCCGTCGGAGAAAGAGGGACGCGATGCCTTGGTCGCGTTCGTGAAGGACGTGCTGGTCAAGTACATCGACGGGCGAAAGGACGCCCTATTGCGTCGAGTGGTGCCCGAGGTGCTCGCGCTGACGAAACGCGTGGCGGATCTGGAGAAGTTGGGTCCTGCCTAAACTTGAACCTTATTCCCCGCGTCGGGGATTCTAGTTTTCATTTTATTCTTCGTTCATTTTCTTGTTCGGATTTCCCTTGGCTTGTTAAAAATAGAGCCGAAAATGGTCACGATAATATTGCTTGATCTCCGCCTCATCAACGTGCTCGCCGTTTATGTCCAGCCGCGCTATGGATGCAAGCATTTCGTACGTGGGCAAGATTGACCCCGTGCGTTTTGTTTCGACGAGTTCGAAAGCGTCGAAAAACTTGAAGCAATCCTGGAGTAATATCACGATCATGATGGCCGGCGCCCGTTGCATCCCCGCGGCACAATGCACGAGGATACCGTGCTTCGGACGATGTTCAAGCACGAACTCGTGAATTTGTGTTGCGATCTCCGGGGTAATGTGGCTCCACTCCTCCAGCATCAAACGCAAGTAGGCCATGCCTTGTTGTTCGAAGTAATTTTCGACCCGGGTCGTGCAGTTGATGATGGCGCCGATACCATTCTCCATTAACCAGGCGCGATTCTTTGCATCGTCCTCGTCGCCAATGAATAATCTGTCCACGATTTTGTCCATTATTAGCACCATCGACACGTGGCCTACAAGAATTGTGTCGTGATTGGCTTTAAGGATTGAAGCATGTATGCACGTGTTGCCGGGCTCTCCGTATCGCGAGCAAGCAAATTGCAAAAGCTAGTTAAAAGCCTATTGATGAAGCATTTCGTCCCCGTCATCGAAGCTGGTCATCAAATGCGCCCCGTTGCAAAAAGGTTTGTTAGTTGACCTTCCGCAACGGCAAAGCGTGATCCTGTTGCGTTGTTCGTAAACCTCTCCGTCCGCACCTTCGACGGGAACGTAATCTTTCACCCGTATCGGTCCGCTCACGCCCTTGCCAGGATCCTCGACGATGCTTATCGAGGGTTCGAGCGCGGGCTCGATCGGCTCGCCCGTCTCCTTGTCCCACGCGACGAGCCTGCCTGACGGGCAATTCGATGCTTGGTCAATGGCAAGTGCCCTCGCCTCGGGGACATTCGAGCGCCCGGCGAGAACCCACGTCCCGTCTGCACGGTGGCAGAAATAGGCCGACGAGCACAGCGCCCGGGCATCGGTTAGCGAGAGGGTGGCGCCATTGAAGGTCGAGGCTTGCTCGCCATACGGCGCCCTGCTTGCGGTCTCGGTGCCATCAAACCCGACCTTGGCATGGGTGCCATCGCAAAATGGGCGTTGCGATGATTGCCCGCACCGGCAAAGCGAGTGGGACGAGTTGGCTGGGTAGGGAACGCCTTCCGACCACGCCACCGGCACGCCTTCCTCGTCGTTTTGAATGTATTCTTTGGCCAAGGGCAGGTTACCGACGATGACGTAGGGGCCGTCCGTTTTCACGAGGATCTTGCAGGGCTTCCCATCTTGGCCAACGATGCCAGTTGGAGTTGGTTTGGCGGGCATAAGCATCGGCTCTCGTTCGATTCAAGATTATTGTGGTGCCTCGTCTAATAGGGCTTGTATCTGCGATACGACCGAGCGCGCGTCGTCGAGCATTCTAGCAGCCTTACCGGGCGTTGTGCCGGCCGCGGCGGAATAATCTGATTGTTCGCGTGCTTTTTTGATCTGTTGAATTTTCGTGAGAATCTGCTTTTGTAAAATGTTAGTTTTAACGAAACGGATTTGGAACTGCTCGATAATATATGCATGCTTATGGATGTCCAGATTCACATTATTCCTTCGCAATAATGCGACGATAGCGTGAAACACGGAATAATACGCGCACGAGACAGCATCATCGATAAAGTTATTATCAAGGAGCAGGGAAGCACTTTCAAGTTCCTCGAATGCCTTGGATAGGTTGGCACTTTCTTCATCCTTTCCAAGATCGTCTTGCTCACGCTCGGTCATGGCACCGCCTCCGAAAGTGGTGGAGGATATGCCCCCGCCAAGACTATTCCCTTGGCGTGGATGTTTGTCTCGAACTCGAATCCGCGCCTGATCGCGTTTGAAAAAATCTCGATCGGCTCGGATTGCAGCGAGACGAGCTCATCAACACCCCACATCAGCTCGGTCATATCCTCGATCATCTTGCCTTCCTCGTCATAGTTTAGATCTTGGCGAGTCAGCACGAAAACATCGATGTCACTGTACTCGGTATCCCTCGCATTTGCGACCGACCCGAACAAGACAATGGCGTGAATCAGGTCACCGTGAAGCTGCATGAGATGGTTCGCGACGAGCTTCGCGATGACCGCCCGGCGTGCGGACCGGCTGCCTTGGTGTTGTCTCAGGACTTCTCGCACCCCGGCCCTGATCCCCTCGTTCCGGCTCCGGAAGATGCCCTCGGTAACCAGCCGATCGACCTGGCCTGCCATTGCCTCGTCGAGTCTTAAAGGAATGATCTTGTCCATATGTATACCATTGTATATCAAATATAAATGGTCACGTGTGGCCTCACATAACACATTTTCAGAGTGTCATGAACTGGAAAGAGTCAAAAAATCGAGAAAAACCAAGATTTACATCGATGCCCAGTCGAACGACGTGATCCGGGCGATTGCCTCTTCCGTTTTCTCCTGCGTGTTGAATGCCGTGAAGCGGAAATAGCCCTCGCCGCTCGGCCCGAATCCGGAACCAGGCGTGCCCACGATGTTCAGCTGGTTGAGCATAAGGTCGAAGAAATCCCATGAAGTCATGCTCCCTGGCGTCTTCACCCAGATGTAGGGCGAGTTCATGCCGCCGTAGCACGTGAGCCCTGCCTCCTGGAAGCCCTTGCGGATGGTCTTCGCGTTGGCAAGGTAATACTGGATGACCTCGTCGACTTGGGCGGCACCCTCGGGCGTGTAGACCGCGGCGGCGGCTTTCTGGACCGGATAGGACACGCCGTTGAACTTGGTGGTCATGCGCCTCGTCCACAGGTCGTTTATCGACACGCTGTTGTCGTCCTCGTCGGTTCCCATCAGGGTCTTGGGCACGACCGTGAAGGCACACCGCACGCCCGTGAAGCCGGCGGTCTTGGAGAAGCTGCGGAACTCGATGGCGCATTCCTTGGCGCCGTCGATCTCGTAGATCGAGTGGGGCAGGTCTGGGTCCGTGATGTAGCGCTCGTAGGCGGCATCGAAGAAGATGATGGCGTGGTTTTCCAGTGCATAGGCCACCCATTCCTGGAGGCGGGCCCGGTTGATGGTCGTGCCCGTGGGATTGTTGGGTGAAACGAGATAGATGAGGTCCACGTGCTCGTCGGGGATGGCAGGAGTCCACTCGTTATCCGGGTTGCAGGGCAGGTACACGAGCCCCTCGTACTGCCCGTTTTCCATCACCGGTCCCGTGTTTCCCGCCATGACGTTCGTGTCGACGTAAACCGGGTAGCTGGGGTCGGAGATGGCGATCTTGTTCGCGCCCTGGGCAAATATATCGAGGATGTTACCCGTGTCGCACTTGCTGCCGTCCGAGACGAGGATCTCGTCGGGCTGGATGTCGGCACCGCGGGCCTGAAAATCGCTGGTGGCGATAGCTTCCCGGAGGAAATCATAGCCCTGCTCCGGGCCATATCCCTTGTATGATGAGGGGTCGGCCATTTCGTCGACGGCCTCCTTGAGCGCGGCGATGATGGCTGGCGGGAGTGGTTGCGTCGTGTCGCCGATGCCGAGCTTGATGATCGGCGCGTCGGGGTTCGCTGCGATGAATTCACGGGTCCTTTTGCCTATGTCACTAAACAAATAGCGGCCCTGCAACTTGATGTAGTTCTGATTGATTCGAGCCATGGCAATTCGTGCCTAAACGAAGTTCGATAATCCGTGATCCATTCTCCGTTCCTTATAGGAAACTTTTTTCGACCGGAAAATCGGCCCTCAATCTGGACGGAAAGATGATGACGCTAAAGAAATCCATTGGCGCGGAAATAGTCGAGCGATTCGACGATCTCCCGCTGGGCCATGATTTCCAGCATCACGGGATGCTTGAATTCTGCATCTTGGAGCCCGTGCAGGAAAGCGGGGATGTCTATCACCCCCTTTTCGAGTCCGTGATGGTCATCATGAATGCGGACGTGATTCTGGTAGACCGGTCGCAGGACGTTGTGCAAGTGAATCTCGTGAATTTTTTGCTGCCACCGTGCCATGAATGCATCGAGCTGCTCCTCGCCCTGCAGTATCAAGTGGTCGATTGGCCGCTACGGCTCCCCTTTCCCGCTGCCATCTCGAGGGCGGCTTGGATGTCGACGATGACCCCGAATCGCAGCGTTTCTTCGCTCATGTGATTGGTTCAATCCGAGCTTATTTAACAGATCCACCGTCGAGCCCCTTTCCTTCAGGAAGGGGATGAAATGCAACATAAATCCCTGAAATTTCCCGGTGTTCCACTTCAATGCTCGGTTTGCATCCTGAAGGACGGAAGGTGGTGCGGTAAAAATCTCTCTCAGCTAACTTATAAATGAGCTCGGAAACAAACGTTCCATACACTGATGATTTAATAATGCGCAAGAAATTGGTCATCCTGTGTCAATCATCTTCGATGCAGGCCATCACTTAGACGAATCCTTTATAAAGTGATCCAAAACTATGGAACCCAACAGAACGGAGCTTTGGCAAACCACGACAACGAGCATTTGTCCCGTGTGCATGCAGCGAATTCCTGCCACGATCAAGGAAGTGGAAGGCAAGGATCTCGTGATCATGGAAAAGGATTGCGATGAGCACGGACATTTCGAGGACATCATTGCCACGGACAAGGAGCTCTACATCAAGTCACAAGTATACAAGATGGACGGAACGCCAGATGCGAACCCGCAGAAAAAGGCGGAACAGGGATGCCCTATGGATTGTGGTATTTGCTCAAATCACAAGAGCGCGGCGATATGTGCCATGGTCGATGTCACGAACCGCTGCAACCTTAATTGTCCCATCTGTTTCGCCAATGCTAACAAGAAGGGGGTCGTCGTGGAATGGACGCGCGATGAGATCCTCCGCATCTTCAGGCACTTCCGGGACATCAAGCCCACGCCCCCGGTGGTTGCCATGATGGCGGGCGGAGAGCCGACTATCCGGGACGACCTGCCCGAGATCATTTCCGAACTTGCCCGTATGGGGTACCGCCAGGTTCAGATTGCAACCAACGGCATCAGGTTGGCCAAGGACATCGACTACTATCGCCGGTGCCTGCAGGCTGCCTACGAGCCGCACACGGACTGCGGGATCGTGCTGTACCTGCAGTTCGATGGCACAACGCCAGAGACTTACATGATGACACGGGGCGCCGATGTCTTCCATTACAAGGAGCAGCTGGTGCAAAACGCCAAGTCATTGGCGGGTGAAGGCATCATCTCCAGCGGGATCTGCCTCGTGATGACCGTCACCAAGGACAACCTGTTCGAGGTGCCGAACGTCATCAAGTATGCAGCGGGCAACATCGACGTCGTCAGTGGTGTCATGTTCCAGCCTGTCGCGTTGTGTGGCCGCATCGTCAACGAGGATCTCAAGGAGAACAGGATCACGACCTACGATGTCATCCGGTACATCGATGACGAGACCAAAGGCGTGCTAAAGCCGTGGCGCCCGTTCGTCGCGTACCACGATCTCATGAACCTGATCGCGTGGTACAACGGGGACAAAATCGTCGAATTCACGTGCAATCCGCAATGCGGGTTCGTCACGTTCCTGAACTGCCAGACCGGCAAGGACGGCAACGTGCAATACCAAGGCGTTGAGCGTTTGATTAACATGACTGATGGCATCGAGCTCGTGAAAAAGGTCTGGGAAAACGCCCAGAAAGTGAAAAAGGGTTCGTTTTTCGAGGCGAATCTCGGCAAGATGACCGGGAGCTTGGGAGACTTGGGCAAGATCCTCGATGACAGCGCGTTCTGGCTCCAAAAGCTTTTCATCAAGTACCGGTTTATCGCAGGTGCTTTGCCGTACCTGAAACTCAACGCCAGCACGATAAGCGATCCGACCATATCGGGGGCACTCAACATCATGTTCCGGCCCTCGTGGTGGTCGACGCGCGATTTTCTCGTCAAGGGCCGCAATCTTTACGTCGGCGTGATGCACTTCCAGGACGGTTACGACCTCGATACCGAGCGCACGAGCCGGTGCGTTGTACAATACGGCATCATCGATCCGGGCACGAATCAGATTTTTGCCTACCCTTTTTGCGCATATAACACATGTCATCGCGAGCGCGTGGAGCGGGAGATCGCGGATGCCAGGGGTGTTCCCCTTGAAGAATCTGCGGCAGAACTCATCACGAACTGAACGCAATCGCGTTTTTGTGGCGTTATAACTTTTTTTAAACGTTTTCACGTGTCCAATGCAAAGACAAAGAATAAGATAGAAAAACAGAAACGCCAAAAGAAAAAAAAAACGTCTATTGCTTGTCTTGCTTACTGCTCTTCTTCGTTGCGGGGATATTCTTCCGCACGCGTTGGTCCCGTTTTCTTTTGGATGTTGGGTACCGGGATTTGCGTCAGATTGCCGAGGAGATTGGCCATCTGGCTTGGAACTATCACCCACGTGCCCTTCTCCTTCATGGATTCGTACAATATGTTCATGGCCCGGAGGTTGAGGGCGACGGCGTCGTTTTCGTACACCTCTGCTGCATTGAGGAATTTCTGCGCGATCTGCTCTTCCGAGCTTGCCAAGATGATGCGGGCCTGGCGTTCTCGTTCAGCCTGGGCCTGCCGGCTCATTGCGTCCTGGAGCGCGGTGGGAATGACGACGTCCCGGACCTCGACGGCAATCGATTTCACGCCCCATTCCTGTGTCCTGGCATCGATGATCACGCCCAATTCCCTGGCAATCTGCTCGCGGCCAACGAGCATGGCCGAGAGATCGGTCTTGCCGATGATGTCTCGAAGGGACGTTTGGGATGCCCACATGATGGCATTGCGGTAGTCTTGGACCTTGATGGAGGCCTTGAACGGGTCGATAACCTGCCAGAATAGCACGGCATCGACGTTCACGGGTACGTTGTCTTTGGTCAGCGTCTGCTCGGCACTGAAGGACGTGGTGATCACCCTGATGTCGAGCGCGAAGGGAATGACGTAGATCCAAGGGGCAACCCAAAATATACCAGGGCCACGCATGGAGCGGTATTTCCCGAGCAGGAGCATCGGCACGCGAATCCATTCTGGTAGGATGTACACCCCGATCAGAATGTAGCCAAAGATGGCTAACGCGACCAAGCCAAAGAAGGCTTCCCATAAGATCGTGGACGTGAAACCAAATAGAATCATGAATATGGTTATGACTGCACCTATCACGCCGACGACCAAGAAGAAGTATCCGACTCCACGTACGCTGGAACCGCCTACGCTACGAATATTCATGCCAGACTGCGTGTAGACTCCCATTCTTTGCGTATTTTGTGACATGTGACATTTCACCTACCACTGTTCGATCTTACGTTATCTTAACAAGATTATTTAAATGAATCCATTGCCGACAACCTGAAAGCATGGGTGCGGATCGATTTTGCAGAACAGCGACCCATTAAAGATGAACTGAATTATCATTTGCATTATGTCAAGTTTTGACTACAATGTCTGGTTCGCGGTCCTCGAATCAAGCGAGGTTAAGAAACACCAGCTTTACGGGGCGACCCGCATCGGCCAGAAGATGGTCTTCTACCGGGATACTGCAGGCGAGGTTCACGCCCTAGCGGACAAGTGCTGCCACCGTGGCGCGTCAATTTCTTGCGGCAAACATCTCGGCAACGAGATTATGTGCCCGTTCCACGGCCTGCGTTATGACAGCACCGGAAAGGTCACGCTCATCCCATCACGCGGCACTACGGTGCCCGTCCCAGAAAACTTCCACGTGAAGGCATACCCCACCCGTGAGGCACACGGCATCATCTACGTGTGGAATGGTGACGAACGTGAAGAATATCCCGAGCCGCCGTTCTTCGAAAACCTCACCCCCAGGAAGTACAAGTACATTACCCATATTTGCCCGTGGACGGAACACTACACCCGCTGCGTCGAGAACCAGCTCGATGTCTCCCACCTACCGTTCGTGCATGCAGATTCGATCGGCCGAGGCAATCGGGTGGTCTGCGACGGCCCGTACGTCGAGACGGTCGAGGGCGAGAAAAGCGAAAGCGACTACGAGATGAAGTTCTACACGTTCAGCCACGTCGAGAACGGAACCCCCGGGATCCTCCCGAAGGACATTTCCAAGCCCGATCGGGAGCAATACTTGCATTTCAAGTTCCCGAACATCTGGGAAAACAACATCCTCGACTCGCTCAAGGTCGTGGCGTTCTTTGCCCCCGTCGACGAGCACAACTCGGTTGTTTACGTCCGGGGCTACATGTCCGGCATCGGGGCCCTCTTCAAGGGGTTTACTGACCTCCTCAATCAGCATGTCCTGCACCAAGACCAATTTGTGGTCCAGACGCAGATCCCCGATCAGACGGAATACAAGATGGACGAGAACCTGTTCCCGGCTGATGCACCGATAATCGAGTATCGTCGAATCCACGACGTCCTGAAAAACCGGGCGCCGGCTGAGGAATGATTGCCTATAACCACATCTCATTATCCTTTTTCTTCTTTGTGCATTACAAACGCGATCTATCATCGATAGAATCGAACTTGGTCGGGGCTAGTTCTAAACGTTCACGGGGCCAAGCTTAGAAGCATCGGAACACGTCTAGCGATATCGATGTTGGTGATCAAAATGGTCGAAAAGCCACCTCTTTTCCCCCTGTCTAAAGAACAGGTACAAGAGATCGTGCAAATATACCCTACTCCTTGGCACATCTACGACGAGCAAGCCATCCGAGAAAACGCGCGGAAATTTTACCAAGCCTTTTCGTGGGTCGATGGTTTCAAGAATTTCTTCGCCGTGAAAGCACTTCCGAACCCGTTCATCTTGAACATCCTCAAGGAAGAGGGGATGGGCACGGACTGCTCGTCGCTGCCCGAGTTGCTATTGGCCGAGAAAGTCGGCATCACGGGCGAGGGCATCATGTTCTCATCCAATGATACGCCTCCCGAGGAATGGGTCAAGGCCAGGGAACTCGGCGGCATCATCAATCTCGACGACATCAGCCACATCGAGGCGCTCGAGCAGAGCGCGGGCATTCCCGAGCTCATCTGTTTCCGCTACAATCCCGGCCCGCTGAAAGAAGGCAACGCGATCATCGGCAAGCCCGAGGAGGCGAAGTACGGCCTCACGCGGGACCAGATAATCGAGGCTTATGCCATTGCCAAGGAGAAGGGCGCGGCCAGGTTCGGCCTGCACACCATGGTCGCCTCGAACGAGCTGAACCCCGACTATTTCGTGGAAACCGCACGTATGTTGTTCGAGCTGGTGGCGGAGATCACCGAGAAGACCGGCGTTCGGCTCGAATTCGTCAACCTCGGCGGTGGCATTGGCATTCCCTACCGGCCCGGGCAGGTCCCCGTCGACCTCGACGCGGTCTCCGAGGGCATCAAGGCAGCCTACGAGGAAGTCATCGAGGCACAGGGACTCGCCCCCCTGCGCATCGTCATGGAGTGCGGGCGTATGATCACGGGCCCCTATGGTTGGCTCGTCACGACCGTCCGGCATCTCAAGCATATCTACCGGGATTACGTTGGCGTCGACGCATGCATGGCAAATCTCATGCGCCCAGGCATGTACGGCGCCTATCACCACATCACGGTGCTCGGGAAGGAGGATGCCGAGCTCACGAACGTGTACGACGTCACGGGCTCGCTGTGCGAGAACAATGACAAGTTCGCGGTCCAACGCGAGCTTCCGGAGATCGTCCCTGGAGACATCATCGCCATCCACGACACGGGTGCTCACGGGTATGCCATGGGGTTCAACTATAACGGCAAACTCCGGTCTGCCGAGCTTCTGTTGCGCCCCGATGGGAGTATCACCAAGATTCGCCGTGCGGAAACGCCGGACGACTACTTCAGGACGCTCGATTTCGACTCGCTCGACGCGTTCGAATAAAACCCTTTGTTTCTCGTTCCCGTTGACAGAAAGAATGGGTAGCTCAAAACTTTGACGCGTTGAAGCCCGATTCCATCTTGTCGAGGGCGACCATCAAGCCCTGCATAATCGCTTGTGGAGGGGGCGGGCAGCCGGGGATGTACACGTCGACGGGAATGAGACCATCCACGCCATTTGCAACTGCATAGCTATCCTTGAAAATGCCACCCGTTATAGCGCACGTCCCCATAGCGATAACTATCTTTGGGGACGGAGTAGCCTTGTACGCTTGCACGAGACCGAGCTCCATGTTCCTCGTGACCGGCCCCGTAATTAGCAGGACGTCGGCATGCCGGGGCGACGCGACGACGTGGATGCCAAAACGCTCCATATCGTAAAAGGGATATTCGAGCGCCATGGCCTCCACTTCACAGGCATTGCATGAACCCGCGTCGACCTCGCGAATGGCAAGGGAACGGCCGAATAGCTTTTTGATCCGAGTATTGATCTTGTTGCCCAGTTCCTCGACCGTTTCTTGGATTATCGTTTCCACCATCAGTACCTCATCCTCAAACCTTCGCGTTTTTTCGTGGCCAATTCTACCAACGGAGACATCTTCAAGGCCTCTTGGTCGCACGCCCGCTCGCAGGCGCCGCAAAAGATGCACGCCCCGATGTCCAGCTCGACGATTTGCTCGATGATCTGGATCGCACCCGTGGGACATGCCATGGCACACGCGGCGCAAAAATTGCACCGGCTGGCAGACACGACGGGTAGGCCCTTGTCTCCATCGAAGGGGACGATGCGTTCCCTCGGGTATTTGGTCGTGATGATGCCCTTTCTCATCACGCCGTTCCGTAACATCTTGAACATCATGCTATGATTCGCCTCTTTGCATTCATAGATCATTACCCGAATACGAGAGGTTCATGCTCTTGTTGATGAGCGGAAAATCCGGGACGATGTTCCCATTGTAACCAATAACCGCCTGCTCCATGGCCAGCCAATTGTTGAAAGATGGATCCCGGATCTTGTGGCGATACGGCTTTTTCTCCCCGGAAAGGATCCAGTGAATGATCTCGCCACGAGGGGCTTCCACGAGGGAAAAGCCAATCTTGCCTTGGGGAACGTCATCAACATCGATCGCGATGGCACCACCGGGGAGATTCTCGATCGCCTGGCGAATTATTCGCATCGCCTGGTGGATCTCTCCCATCTTGACGAGGTACCGGCATTGCACGTCGCCATCCTGCTTCGTGATGACATCAAACTGCAGGTCGGGATATGCCGCGTAGGGGTGATCGCGGCGCACGTCGCGATCGATGCCACTCGCTCGGGCCACTGGGCCGACGAAATCGAGATCCTTGGCAATTTTGTTCGTTATCACGCCCGTTGTTTGCGTGCGATCGAGTAAAGAGGACATGTGTGTTACCATTTCCGTGAAAATGGTGAAGTCACGCTCCAAGCCATCGAGTTTCCCGAGAACGAGCTGACACATTTCTGGCGCGAGATCCTTGTGCATCCCGCCTATACGGATGGCCCCGCGCAAAAACCGGCTTCCGGTCATACAGTCGTTCAGCTGCATCATCTCTTCCTGCATAGAATAGACCATCTGGGCACCGGGATTAAATGCCGTCACCAATGTAATTCCCGCGACATCCCGGAACAGGTTGTAGAGCCGCTCGCATTCCAGGAAAATTGTTCGAATATATCTCGCGCGGTCAGGGATCGTCACGCCAGCAATTTTCTCAACGGCTTGGCAATAAGCGGTGGTATGAGCAAAGGTGTTATCGCCAGAAATGCGCTCTGCCAAGTACACACCCCTATCATAGGTCATTTGCTCGGAAAGTTTCTCGATACCCTTGTGGACATAACCAAGACGGATTTCCAAGTTGATTATCGGCTCGCCAGCGACACTGAACCGGAAGTGACCCGGTTCGATGATTCCGGCGTGCACGGGTCCTACGGGGATCTCGTATATCCCCTCGCCTTCAACCCGTCGAAACGTGTATTCGTTGTACGCCGACTCGACCTTTGCATTCCACGCGAAGTCTTTCCGAAGCGGGTGAACATCTTCCGGCCAGGTGTCGTAGAGCACGAGCGGCCTGGGGTCCGGGTGACCCTCTGGAACCAGACCAAGCATGTCCTTGATCTCGCGTTCGTACCAGTTTGCCGTGTACACCACGGGCGTGATCGACGAGAACGCGGGTTCCACGGGATCGACGTCGGTCGTGACGGTCAAGAACGTGTCGTGGGCCATGGAGAAGAGCAGGTACAACCTGTATGCATTGTGGAGCTCTCGCTCGTCAACGGCATGGAACGAGACGAGATCCAGGTCGCGGATCTTTACCAAGGCGGTCACGAATGCCAAGAAGTGCTCCTTGGGCACGTGGAGCATCATGTTGTTTCGCTCGATTTCGGATCTTGCCACGACTGACGAAACATCACCCGGTAAATCGGCTAGAAGCGTATCAAGGATCGAACGGCCAACGCCCTGGTTCCCCGGCATTTCCTCGTCGTACAAGACACTATCGAAGATTTCGATTTGTTTTGTCATTTTATTATGCGCCTCCGCGCTCATGGCGCGAATGGAACGGCCATTTGCTTGATGACGAGCATTAACCACGCCGGCAGGGTCAATCCGATGAGGAGAATCAACACGAGCAGGATCGACATGATGAACAAGTTTGCGTAACTTCCCTCGCCCCTGTGCATACTGGCGAGGGACGATACGGTGACCCCGGCGGCCGCGTGCTCTGCCGTGCCGCCCTGCGTGCCCGTTTCTGCTATCCACACGGGTTCGGGGCTGTAAGGGCTAAAGATCATCGGGCCGGCATGCGTCGTGAAGCCAGCGAAGATCAGGACGAGGGATCCGATGAACAGGCCGGCGACGACGAAATTCTGTTGCACGAACAGGGTGTTCAGAATCGTGATTTCGGACATGAAGATGCTGAAGGGTGGCATCCCGACCAACGCGAGCATGCCAAGCAGGAACAGGACCGACGTCGCAGGCATTATTCTCCCCATCGATCGCACCTGTTCCATGTCCCTGGTCTTGTATTTTTGCTGCACGTTGCCGGCCCCGAAGAAGAGGAGGGACTTCGTGAACGAGTGGTTCATCACGTGGAAGAGTGCTCCGAACGTCGCGCCGGCGCCGAATCCGATCATGATGATGCCCATGTGCTCGATGCTGTGGTAGGCCAGCAAGCGCTTGTAATCCTTCGCAATGATGATGAAGGGCGTGGCGACGATCAGTGACAGGATGCCGAACATGAGCATGATCAGGTTGGAAAACCCGATCCCGTCGATCTTGATCCCCGCAGCCACGACGATCTCGTGAAAGCGCAAGATGGCATAGATCGCGCAGTTGAGCAGCACGCCGGAAAGCATGGCACTTATCGGTGTCGGGGCTTGGCTGTGGGCGTCTGGCAACCACGTGTGCATCGGCACGAGTCCCATCTTGGTGGCGTAGCCGGTGAAGACGAGGATGAAGGTCAACTTCAGGAGGCTTGGATCGAGCGCCGACGCGTGGCCTTCGAGCACCGTCCAGTTTAGGGCGTTCAGGGGATTTGAAAGGGCGAGGTGGGTCGTGGAGTTCAGGTTCATGATGATGATGCCCAGTAGGGCGATCGTGATGCCCGCGGAGCAGATGATCATGTACTTCCACGCCGCTTCGATCGAGGCCTTGGTATTGTAAAACCCGACGAGAAGCGCCGAAACGATGGTCGTTGACTCTATTCCTATCCACATCACCGCAAGATTTTGCGTGATGCAGACGAAGATCATGGCTGCAATGAACAAATGGATGAGCAAATAATAATAACGCAACCTTGGAAGCTCGATCTCCCTTTCGGCGGCTTGGTGGCCCATGTAGCCGATAGAATAAAAGCATGCAAGGTTTCCGATGATCGAGATGAGAATGATGAAGTAGGCGCCGAGCGAATCGAGGTACCAGATGCCATCGATGAAAACATACCCCGGTTCAAGCAGCGCTGGAATGGTGAAGTACATGACAAGTACGAGCCCCAAGCTGGCGCCCACGGCGTTCACAAGTTCCACGCGATTCTTGCTTTTCACGAAATAGCACGCGATGCCCGTCAGCACGGGCGGAATTAGCATGAGGTATATCATATCATTCCTTCAACTCGTTTAGTTTGTTTACTTGAATCGTGTCAAAGCTTCGATGAATTGCGATCAAGAAAATCACGAGTATCATTATCGCTGCGAATACATCGAAGAGGATGCCAATATCGACTATCGCCGGGAATTCGAAAATAGTTGAGACCGATGCGAAATAGATGCCATTTTCCATCACGAGCAGGGCGATGAGTTGGCCATACACCTTCTTGGCCGTTGCGGCCATGTAAAGACCGATCAGGACGATTGCAAACGAAGCCGGTAGGAGCATCGTCGTAATGCTCGCGAGTACCACGGGTTCCGCAACAAGAACAGGTTGCACGATGAGGTAAGACAGCAGGACCAAGATGAAAGCCACGATGATGGAACGCGGCACGCTCACCGTGAAGGCTTTTGGTTGCTCGTCCGGGGATGCATCGAGGTTTATCCTCTTGATCGCCTTGAAAATGGCTGCTGGAATGGCGATAGCCTTTACCGCAATTGTGATGACGGCTATGGCGACGAAGTTCAAGCCCTCCACCAGCGAAATGCCTCCAGTCGTCACTTCTGCAATGCCAATGGTGAGAGCAAGCAGTCCGAGCACGACTGTTTGGGTGATAAACCATATCAGCTGGTTTCTCACCTGGTTGTTTACCATGATGATTATAGTGATGACAATGATCCCGACCGAGAGAGCGAGTTCTAATTCGGATGCCATGATAAGATGCCTCTTAAAGGAATGACAATATGACGGCCATGAATGCCAAGCAGAACGCGATCCATGATAACGCTGGTAATTTAAACAGTCTAAATTTGGATATCGATGATTCAAGGAGAGCGATCACGATCGCGAGCACGATTATCTTGCCTAGAAAGGCGCAGATGCCTGACACGATGCCCCACAACGAAATCGAAGTGGCGATGCCCCACGGGAAAAACATGTTCACGAGCAGGGCCAGAAAGATCGTGAGCTTCGTCCAGCTCGAATATTCCATCAAGCCGAGTGATTTTCCAGAGTACTCGAGGATCATTGCCTCGTGCACCATGGTGAGTTCCAGGTGCGTGGTAGGGTTGTCGAACGGGAACCGGGCATTCTCGCCCAACATCACGATGAAAAACGCGAAAAAGGCCAGGTACAGCGACGGGTGGAGCAGGTTCGAGGCCTGCGATTGGATCGCCTCGGCAATGCCGCTCAGGAAGGTTGTTTGGGTGATCGCCGCCATAGCAAAGATGGATAGGAACATCGTGGGCTCCATGATCGCCGAGATCATCACCTCTCGGCTAGAGCCCATACCCCCGAAGGAGGAGCCCGTGTCCAGCGCCGAAAGCGCCATGAAAAAGCGGTACATCGCCATCAAGGATACGAGCACGAGGATGTTGCCGAAGTAATCGAACGATGCAGTTATGAAAACGGGGATCATTGTAACCGCGAGAACCACGCAGGTCATGCACACGTACGGTGCGACCCTGAAGATCCAAGAGGCTTGCCTTGAAATCACTTGGCCTTTCGAGAATTGCTTCGCAAGCTCGTAGTAGGGTTGGATGATGCTCGCGCCGCGCCGGCTCTGGAACGTGGCCTTGCACTTCCGAACGATCCCGATGACAAGTGGCGACAGGAACAACAAGGCAGCTCCTTGGATCAGGCCAAATATGGCAGATTCGGCGTCCATATGATTCACCTGAAAATTATGAGCAAGACCATCAGCGTGGCGAAAATATAGAGCAAGTAATTTCTGATACTCCCGCTCTGCATCCCCCGTATCTTTCGGGCAAATTTCACGACGTTCTGGACCAAGGGCACGTAGAACCTGTTTTCGATCACGAGTTCCTTCTCGTTCGCCGTGTATTTCTTCTCCTTGAAAATGTAAAGCGATGCCGACGGCGTGGTCTCGACCCTGGGCTTGGGGCGAAAGATGCGTGTGAAGACCTTGTTGATCGGGTTGCTGTACGCGGTTGCCGTGTATTCGTTCCTCGCGTTCAGCGGCGTGCCACAATCCCACGTGTCGGCAATCTCGACCTTCTGCTTGCCGCCCGCGACCCTTGACACGCCGTAGATGATGGGCATCACGATGACCATCGCGAGGAGGACCATGGCCGGTGAAAAGCCGGTGAACCCTGGCACGATCGGGACCATAAAAAACCAGCTGAGCCCGCTGGTCAAGGCCCCGGACCCGGTGTATGCCATTGCGGCACCACCAAACACAGGAATCAGGACAAAGGAAGCCAATCCCGTGGCAAGGCATCCGACGGCGAGCACTCCCATCCCCCATTGCATCAGCCGTGGGGCTTCCTTCGCGTTGCGGGCATGTTCGGTCCTAGGCATGGCAAGGAACGTCACGCCGTACGTGTGAACGAAACACGCGATGGCAAGGCCTCCAGAAATCGCCAAGATCGCGATCGCGACCATGATGAAGACCTGGATCACGGGCGCGACCAGCAGGGTCACCGAGATCATCAAGGATTGGAAAATCAGCCACTCGCTGACGAACCCGTTGAACGGCGGGAGAGCGGTGATCGACATCACGCCGAAGAAATAGAACACCGATGTTCTCGGCATCAGCTTTGCGAGCCCGCCAAGCTCCTCGACGTTCTTTGTGTGCGTCGAGTGTTGGATTGAGCCGGCGCCCATGAACAGCAATCCCTTGAAGATCGCGTGACTCAGGACGTGGTAGAGCGTCCCGACCAAGGCGAGCGTCGCGATCAGCGGCTGCCCGAGCGATTGAAAGAGGATGGACGTCCCGAGGCCGATGAAGATGATGCCGATGTTTTCGACGCTGTGGTAGGCGAGCAACCGCTTCATGTCCTGCTCGACATTCGCGTAGAGCACGCCAATGATGGCCGACAGCGATCCGATGACGATGATGACGATTCCCCACCACGCATCCCCCGCACCGATGCCGAGGAAGGAAAATGTCACCCGGATGAGCATGAACACGGGCGTCTTGATCATGACACCCGACATGAGCGCCGAGACGTTGCTCGGTGCTTCGGGATGGGCCAGCGGCAGCCAGACATGGAGGGGGACGACACCCGCCTTCACGCTGAACCCGATGAAGAGCATGATGAACAGCACGGCCTTCACTCCCGGCGTGAGCGCGGCATGGAAGGCAGGTGTCGTGAAGGAAGCGAAATCGAAACTTCCAGAGATCGACGCCATGATGATGAAACTGATGATGATGAAGGCGGTTCCCACGTGGGTCATGATGACGTAGACTAGCCCGGCCATGAGAGATTCCTTCTTGTTCCGCTCGTAAATGACAAGGAAAAAGCTCACGAGCGACATGCATTCCCAAGCGATGATGAATAACATGGCGTTGTTCGCGACGATGACAAGGGCCATTGTCACGAAGAACAGGTTCCACAGGCATCCCATCAGGCCCATGCTGTAGACCCCTTGATAGCTCTCCACGTAGTCCAGTGAATAAATGGACACGATCAAGGTGAGCAGCGATATGACCATGACGAAAAAGGCGGCCAGCCCGTCCATCGCGATGGAATACGTTCCAAATGAGAAGGTCCCGAGTGACGGCGTTACGAAAATGGTGATGTTCATGATGTCGCCGGCAAAGACCGTGATGGCAGATGCCATCCCGAAACAGGATGCGATCGCCGCGAGCAAGAATGAGACCTTACGACACGCGGCGGGTCTTGCGTCCAACACCGCAGAAACGACCGCGCCAGCCAGTGCGATAAAGATCGCGCCGGCAAACAAAACCCCACTGAGCATAATTCAATCTAGTCCCCATTTGGAAAATTGTCTATCAAACTCGCCTTTTTTAATTTATGAGTGAGCATGTAAATGTGAAAGGAAAATTGTTCTTAATGGAACGATGCAAGGTCTTGAAATGGATCTTTAAGGGTTTATCTGCAAATTCTCCCCTTTACCGCGGGCGTTTACCTAAAAGGAGACTTAAAAGAAGACGCCTGCGAATTTCACGTCAATCCTTGCACCATCATTCGCGGGATGAGGCGATTGGTTGCATCGGGAGGCTCGAGCGGGCCGGGGCTATGCCGGTAACACGGGGAATTATTACCTAACCTCGCTTTCTTATCTCGATCGACAATGAACCCTCCCCCTCCGACTGCGGTTGACCTCGATCCAGAGGAAAATCTCAACTTCAAATTGAAGCGCGTCCAGTTCAACAACCGCATACCAATTCAGCTCTCGAACCTTTTCGACGAGTTCGGCGAATCCAAAAGGTTTCTGCTCGAATACCTTATGTGGATGGCATGCAAGCACCTGGGCACGCAGTTCACGGGCATGAAGGAGTGGGAAGCGTCGATGCTCGAGCAATACTTCGAGAGCGTGAAGGGATTGCTCAGGGCGAACAAGCAATTCGGCCCGGAATTTGCGATGTTCACGGGCTTGGAGGCGGACTTGGAAGCACGCTTGAAGCAAGCCCTCGCCCAGAAGGCCCGCAGCCTGATCGAATCGGAAGATGGCAAACTCGATCAGGATGAATGAAATCCTCGATTTTTTCTTGGAAGAATAAGGCAAGGTTCCGTGCACGGCCTTTTTCTCATGTGCAAAACATTCTTGATCTCTTGGTCCATCGCAAGGGTATCGTTAATCGATCAAGGTGTCTCGAATGAACAAGCCTTTGCTAGGAATCTCTCTATTGGTACTGCTGGCCGTATCCTCTGCTTCCATCCTGCAGGTGCAGGTAGCCACGGCCAAATCCACATCAAGCGCCATAACTGATAACCTTACCAAAAAACTGGGCGCGTTTATCATCATTGCCGGTGACAGGCCAGACAACAACTCGCAAAACAACATCGTGAACGGGAGCGACCAAGCATACCACGATCTCGTCACGTATTGCGGGTTTTCGCCGACACGTGTGTATTATCTCGGCCCCGTCAAGAATGCCTCGCACCCGCACGTGAACGCGATTACCAGCCTGCCCAATATCCAATACGCTATAGAGACTTGGGCTGCGAACAAGGTCAATGCCACCGACGGGCTCGGCTTGTACCTTTACGACCACGGCGGGTACGAGGTCATGTGCATCCCGGGGCCGGAGTGGCTGAACTCTTCTACCCTGAACTCCTACTTGAACACCCTTTATACCGAGACCGGGTGCTACCGGGACATCATCATCTACGACGCTTGCGAGTCCGGATCTTTCGCTCACGACTTGAGCGCGCCGGGCCGCATCGAGGTGATGTCGACGTCTGCATATGACCCTGCCTACTTCTCGAAGTACTGGTCCTTCTTTGCGGAATCGTTCTGGGCCGGTGCCTCTTCTGGACGGACCATAGCGGCCTCCTTCATCGATGCGTGTGAGCACATGGCTGCATGCGGTGTTCGATACACTCCGTGGATCGATGACAACGGCGACGGCGTGGCAAACCCGCCGGCATGGGTCGAGAACAACACCAAGCTCTATACGTACCAGCCTTACCTGCCAAATGGCGGGGACGGCCTCGTTTCGATGTATTCGCTGATCCGCGGGGAAAGCACCCCCGCACCGGCCCCGGTGCTCCAAGTCGTCCTCACGAACCCGCACATCTACTTGAACGTCTCCAGCCTAGCGGCGATCCCCGTGTGGGCTGAAATCAACTTCCCTGCGAGCCTCACGGATCTCTGGGCTAGGCTAACGCCGCCCGGGTGGACGTCCCCGAGCCAGCCTCCGGCGGTGGACGGCATCCCGACGATGGTGCCAGACACGAATGCCTCGTACATCGAATTGCACGACTACACCGGCAGTGGTAACTACACGGGCTCGTTCACGTTCGGGAGCCAGCCGATTCCCTCCCCCGTCCTCGGTGATTACAGCGTGACCATCATTCCAGAGAGCGATGCAGGGGTCGGCCCCGTCACGACCTCGGTCGCCACGGTCAACACGAACGGCACGGCACCCCCGGATCACACCCCGCCTATTGTAGAAATCATGCAACCCGGTAACAACACCAGCGTCAACGGTTCGTTCAGCATTCTCGCATACGGCAACGACGACCAGAAGCTCGCCTCGGTGAAACTATTCGTTGATGGCAAGCAGGTCGCGAATCTGACCGATCCAACGTATCCCTATCCCGACCTGAATTACACGTGGAACTCGACGACCAACGACAACGGCGCCCACGTGATCAGGGCCGTCGCCACGGACGCGTCAGGCAATACCGCGACGACCACCGTGAATATCCAGATCGACAACGCGGTGAGCATTCCAGGATATGTTGGTTTCGTGGTTGTCGGAGCGAGCATCGCCGGCCTTGCATATATCTTCGTGAAATTGCGGACCAAGCACGGGTCCCGCGTAATGTCAACGTGATTTTTTTCTGTTGAAAAATATGTGCATCTTTCTTTTCTTATCGATTTCTTCTCAATTCGGCTAGATGGAGTTCAATCCTGCCATGCATCACGCCTCCAGAACTGAACTGAAAAAAATAGAAACTTGGAAATCACGGGACAATGACGACCTTGATCGAGTTATACTCCTCCTTGTTGATGGCCACGTCGAATGCCTCTTGGTAACCGTCCAAGCTGAACACGTGCGTGATCATCGGCCCGATCTTGATCTTTCCCTGTGCCAGCAGGTCAATCGCCGCTGGATAATCGGGGAAGGGGTTGTTGCACGCGCTGGTCAGGATGCGCTCGCCCGAGACCCAGTTGAGCGGGAACTCGATCTTGTCCTCGAAACCCGAATACATGAGCATGGTCCTGCCACGCCGCAGGGACTTGATGCCCGAGACGACCGTGGACTCGTCGCCGATCGTGTCGAGCACCGCATCGACGCCGAGGTTCTTGGTCAGGTTCATGCAAATTTCCACGGGATCGTCTTTCTTGACGTTCACGCAGTGGAGCTCGCAGCCCTGCCAGTCGGCGGCGATCTTCTCCAGCACCTCGAACGGCTTGTCGAACACGTCGGTCACGATGACGTGCGCCGCCCCGTACGCCGCGGCCACCTGGGCGCTCATGAACCCGATCGGGCCGGTCCCGAGAATCAATGCGGAACCCCCTTTCTTGATGCCGACGCGATTGCAGCCGTGAACCGACACGGCTAGCCCGTCCAGCTGCGTGGCTTCCTTGATGTCCACGTTTTCGGGGAGTGGAACCAGCTTCTCCTGCCAACATGTAAAATAATCTGAAAACCCGCCCGGGACGATGTTGAAATTGTACCACGAATTCTTGGTGCCGTCGGGCAAGGTCTCGCCGTGGCCGAGGTGATCGCAATGCGAGCAGAGGTTGTAGTTCCCCTCGAGGCAATCGACGCATTCCCCGCACTCCTTGTAGGCGATGATGCCGACCCGATCACCTTCCTTCTTGAGATGCGTGGCGCCCCGCGTGTCGACAATTATACCAGCGATTTCGTGGCCCAACACCATGTTCGGGTCGCTCGGGATGTTGATGCCGAGCGTGTGCAGCGACCACGGATTCCGGCCCTTGTAATAGGAAACATCCGAGCCGCAGATGCCACATGCAGCTGTCTTGACAAGCACCATGTCAGAGCGTGGCGGGTGGCCAAACAACTCTTCAATGTCAAATTCCTTCAAGGATAAATTTCCCGGCTCGAGAAGGAAGAGTCCCCGAGTCTTTTGGTACTGCTCGTTCATTTTTAGATTCACTATCGGCAAGCATGAAAGCGCGAATTAAAGGTGATTCGGGGATTACCGTAATCATCCCAAAAAAATGTCGTGCAGGACCAATGGGACAAGATTACCAGAAACAGGCAAGAATTCAGGAGATCATGGCAGCACAGGACTTGGACGTGATCATAGCCCGTTACACTGAAAATGTTCTTTATTTCACCAATGTCTGGCCCATCACCGGCTGGGGCGTCGCTGCCGTGTTCAAGGGCAAGGATACCACGGTCTTCATCCCTGACTCGGAAATGGACTTCACGGGCAGGGCCATCGTCGGCGATATCCGGCCATGCAGCGACATGAGCTTGGCGGGCATCGCGAGATGCCTCGAACAGCTAGAAATCCCCGCAGGCGCCCGCATCGGCGTCGAGCTCACCAAGGAGGATCTTGCCAGCTCGCACCTCGGGTACGAGGTTGCTTTCCCCAATAAGCCCACGTTCGACATGATCGCCAGCACGTTCGACTCGTGCACCGTGGTCGATGCAACGCCCGCGATCGACGACATGCGGCAGGCAAAGACCGACTTCGAGATCGCCCAGCTCAAGATGGTCAACACCTTGACGACCCGGGGGCTCGCCGCCGCCGGCGAGATGCTGCAAGACGGCGAGGGACTCACCGAGATGGAGATCGCCACGACCTGCGAGAAGGCCATCAACGACAGCATCGTGGACTACCCGAACGTTGACTTCGTGCGGGCCTTCGCGTTCGTCATGGCCGGGCCCAACGGCATCAAGGCTCCCCGCCCCTTCAACATCAGCTCGGGCTACCGGTGCAAGAACGGCGAGCTCGTTATGCTGGAGCTCAACACGCAGGTGAACGGGTACTGGTCTGACCTGACGCGCACGTGGGTCTGCGGCCGCCAGCCGACCGACGAGCAGGTGGCGATGCAGGACGCCGTGAATGCCGGCATACAGGCAGCGCTGGACGCTATGCTTCCTGGCGCCACGTGGCTCGGCGCGTTCCGAGCGATGCGCGAGAGTATCGCGGCAACACCGTTCGCGAAATACAACACGCCGTTTCTCGGCCACGGCATCGGCTGCAAGCTGCACGAGACCCTCCCCATAATGCACGATGCCGTCAACCCTGCGGACAAGTTCATATCGGGCCATTGTTGCAGCGTGGAACCAGGCCTGTACCTCGAGAAGATGGGTGCGTTGCGGTTCGAGCGGAACGTGGCTATCAAGGAAAATGGGCCCGTCATCCTCGACGAGTATCCGTGCGCCCTCTGATGGCTCGAGTTGCCATCGTTATTTTGAAAGCCATCCTTCAGTTTTTCACAAGAATTCTCGATACACCCAGAAATCATCAAACATGGTTGGACAGATGCCAAAATTTGCAAGAAAAAAGAAGAACTTGAGACCTGCAGGGGGATCTTGATATCCTCAAGAGAACAGGTACTTCCTCAAGACCTCGCAGTAGTGATCTGGAATATCGAAGAGGGATTGCTGGTTTGCATCGTGATTCTCGATGATGCATCCATTATCGACGAGAATCCTGATCTTGCGATACAACGATGAACGTGGAATCGTGCTTCCGAAATGTTCTTGCAATTCATTCATCGTTATTCCTTGGTGGTTCAAAATAACTCCAAAGATATCCTTCGCATCATTTTTCTGCAAATAATATAGAAACGAGTCGTAATCCTTGCCAAGGGAGTTTTCAAAATAGGCGACGTTGTTGCCAAACTCTTCGGCCCGGATGAATGCAAACCGTGCCAAAATGTCAAGGTGGAATTGGACGGTCCGGGAATCCTTTCCAACCTCATTCCTGATCGTCGAGAAGTTCGATCCCGGGTTTTTCGTTATCAGCTCCATTATCCTTGACCTCGTCTCATTTTCCAGCGCCCTTTCCCGGGTCAATGCTTTCCCGTCAAAAATAACATGTTTGGAAATCAGGCCGGAAATCGCGTACCTGATTGAATCTGGGGTCTCTGATTTGAGCGCCCGTCTCGCTTCCTTGTGCAATTCCTTTAAGTCCAAGAGGTAGTGCCTTTGCATGAAACCGTCTGCAATGGCGAGAATCTGCTTCTGGAGTGGCGTTAATTCGACCCTGTAGAGACTAATAGAAACGGGAGGAGAAGAAGAGTTTCCGTCTCCCTCGCCGGGGTCTTGATCCTCTTCTTTCATCCGCCGACGATCAGAGCCAATGAGGCTCGGTTCTAAAACCAATCTTCATCCTCTCGGACAGGTTTTTCGGCCAAGATCTCGTCAAGGCGTGCAAGCCGCTGCTCTGGAGGTACCTCCTTCAACAAGGCTAGGATGTCTTCCTTAACCTCAGGCTGGAGATCGATGCCGTCGAGCTTGTCGAGGATTTCGGGCTTGAACATCGTTACCTGTGTCTCCGGCACGTCATCGAACTCATCTTGCGTTGCGATCTCTTGGGTCGAGACCAATTCCAAGGGCAGATTGCAATTCCAGCAGTTCTCGTGGGCTTCTACCAAGTACGTGTAACATTTCATGCAATACACGACGTGGCAGTGCTTGCACGTGTAGCTCAACCCGGAAATCGGGCCCTTGTGCACGATGCATCTCGGGACTTGGTTGTCAATCTTGACCTCGGATGCCATCTGGTTGGCATTCGCTACCCTTTGTTCCATGTCGATGCTTGGCTCTTCAGCCTCATTCTTCTTCGGGATCACGGGATCTTTGAGAGGAATTCCGACTGACGCAGTTGCTTCCGCTGGTTTCTCATCCGGGGGCATCGATACGCGCAACAATCGGCTGCGTTTGTTGATCGCGGCAAGACTCTGGTCAACATTTTCCCTCGGGCTTCCACCAACGTATGACTGTTGGACTGCGGCCTTGGATTGAATGGCGATCTTGGTCTTTCTTCTTGCCCGCGCATACGACGCGGAAACAACGATGCCCACCGACATTCCAGAAACGATGACAATAATTACAATCGTACTGGGCGGGACGTAGGTGATCGACACGACCAACGTGACCGATGAAACGCGACCATACGTGTTGTTGGCATACACGTTGATCGTGTGGATACCGAACACCAACGGGAAAGTCACGTTCGATGTTATGATGACAGGTGCTCCGTTGTCTATAGTGTACCAGATCGTATCAAGATGCGAACCATTTATCTCGATATTTAGTGTTACCAAGTTGGTACTAATACTGTAGCCGGCTCCGATTAACATGATCACTGGAGCTGGCACTTGAGGTGAACTGCCATGGTTGACTCCCCAAGACGTGGAGATGTTGTCAAACTGTAACGTTCCATAATTGGCCGCCGTCCCCGAGTAGATCGTGAACATCTGCGCAGGACTGGTCCATGCCTCCCAGATCGTGAGGTTCGGCGTCCACGTGCTCCCGTTATCGTTCGAGATCTGGATGGTTTGTGGCCCCGTCATCTCGATGGCAATCGGGATAGGAACGCCTGCTCCCGGGGTCCATGTCAACCCGGAATTGTCCCATTGCTCTCCTGCACCAGAATACTGGATGTTCCCGTTCCCGTTCATACAAATCGCGACGGGATTGTCATTGACATCGGCCGACGTGTCCTGGTAGATGTTTATCGTGCAACCGCTGCCCGATGCCGCGAAGAGAAGGGAGAACGCGTACTGGTTGCTTGCACTCGGCGCGGTGGGCATGGGCGTCACGAAGATGCCGTCGGCGCGGCCATAGGCGCCGCCTCCAGGGTTATATAGCACCCCGACGTGGTTGCCCGTTGACCAAGCGGTGCCGCACGTGAGCGTGGTCCCGCCGCCGGAATAACTGAAGCCCCACGTGATGCCTTCCGGCGTTTGACCTGCGAGATCGCTTCCAACCGTGAACTTCTGGAAATCTTCTTGGAGATGCATTGCCGGCATCATGCCATTGTTGGAGAGAACAGAGCCCCAAGATGTAGAGATGTTGTCGAAATAAGCCGTCCCGCTGTCAAGCGTTCCTGTATAGAATGTGAACATCTCTGCGGGGGCAGTCCACGCCTCGTAGAGCGTGAGGTTCGACGTCCACGTGTTCCCGCTATCGTTCGAGAGCTGGATGGTCTGTGCACCCGTCATCAAGATGGTAAGCGACAGTGGTGTTCCGGCACCTGGGGTCCACGTCAGCCCAGAATTGAACCATTGAATGCCCGAGCCCATGTAATTGATGGCCCCAGTCGGGCAAACCTGGATGGCAACCGGATTCGTGTTGGCGGCTCCCGTCGTGTCCGGGTAGAGGTTGATCGTGGTCGTGCCCGGACCCGAGGCGCTGAAGAGAAGGGAGAACGCGTACTGGTTGCTTGCACTCGGCGCGGTGGGCATAGGCGTCACGAAGATGCCGTCGGCGCGGCCATAGGCACCATCGCCGGGGTTGAACAGCACCCCCACGTTGTTGCCCGTTGACCAAGCGGTGCCGCACGTGAGCGTGGTCCCGCCGCCGGAATAACTGAAGCCCCACGTGATGCCTTCCGGCGTTTGACCTGCGAGATCGCTTCCAACCGTGAACTTCTGGAAACTTTCTTGCAGGTACATTGTCGGCATTCCGGAAATTGAAGCAATTTGATTTGCATTGCTCATTTCCTGTTTTGGTTCGGTTTGTATTCCTCCCGTCATCAATACGCCTGAAAGGATACCGGCATATACGAGAATGCCTAAAAAAATGATGATTTTCGCTTTTTGGCGCATCAATATCTTCCTCTTTAGAGATGAAAATATCACCATTGACGCGAATTTATACCGGATACAACCAAAATTGAGATCGATTCCCGGGAATGCAAGAAATGGGTAGGCACGCAACTCGGTCATGTACCATAGCCATAATAAACTCTACCTTGCAAGATTCGCTTAACTTCCACAGGGATTTTAAAAATGTCAGATAGGCTTGATTAGCACAGCTGAGAAACCCTACTCGTTAACCGATTATCGTGAAGTACTAAGCCTATTATATGGTCTTTTCCGCATTTACCGTGATATCGATGCCTAAGATTCAGGAAGCCGTGCTCGGGCAATGCCAAAAAGCCAAGGACGCGTCGTTGAAAGCAGCCCTGCTTACCCCCGAAGACCGCGTTCGGGTCCTGCAGGCTATGGCGACGGCCATCGACGAGCACCGAGACGACATCAAGGCCGCGAACGAGGTTGATGTCGAGCAAGCGCGGGAACAGGGCCTTTCCCCGCCGATGATCGACCGGCTCGCGCTCGATGACAAGCGCATCCAAGGCATGCTCGATGGCCTGCTCGATGTAGCCAAGCTTCCAGACCATTTGGGAGAACTGATCGGGATGCGGCGGCGTCCGAACGGGTTGCTCATTGGTCGCATGGTCGTCCCCCTCGGATGCATAGGTATCATCTACGAGGCCCGCCCGAACGTCACGGTCGATGCCGCGGGAATTTGCGTCAAGTCCGGCAACACGGTCGTGCTTCGAGGCGGTTCAGAGGCCTTCAACTCGAGCAAGGCCTTGGCAGGCATCATCGCAACCGCTGCTGAAAGTGCCGGGTTCCCCGAGGGTGGCATTCAATTCATTGACACGGTCGATCGCGAGGCCGTCGATGTCCTTCTCAAGGCCAGGAAATACATCGACGTGCTCATTCCCCGTGGTGGTGCTGCTTTCATCGAGAAAGTCGTGGCTTCTGCCCAAGTTCCAGTTATCGAGACGGGTGCGGGCAATTGTCACGTGTACGTGGATGATCTCGCCGATCTCGATATGGCGGCAGCGATTGTCTACAACGGCAAGGTCCAACGGCCGTCCGTGTGCAATGCAACCAAGAAAGTGCTCCTGCACGAGGCAATTGCAGACCAATTCGTGGCGGTGGCATTGTCCCAGCTCCAAGACGCGGGCGTGGAACCGCTCGTGCACGAAAATGCGACGCAACTCATCCCGGGCGCCCGCACTATGACCGAAGACGAGCTTTACGAGGAGTTCCTCGACATGCGCCTCGGATTTATCATCGTGAAGGATATGCAGGAAGCGATCGATCACGTCAACAAATACGGCTCCCACCATACCGAGGCCATCGTGACACGAGATTATCAAAGGGCTATGGCCTTCATCAACGCGGTCGATGCAGCGGCCATCAACTGGAATGCCTCGACACGGTTCACCGACGGCGGGGAGTACGGTATGGGCGCGGAGATCGGTATTTCCACCCAAAAGCTGCACGCCCGCGGCCCCATGAGCGTTCCGGAGCTCACGACGACCAAGTTCGTCGTGCTCGGCACCGGGCAAATCCGGAAATAGTTGTTTTTTCACCTCATTTACAACTGATCCCTGGAACCGGCAATGGCGAACAAGATCAACATCGTGCCATTCGGCGAGCTCCGGTTGTCGCAGGTTAGTCGCCTCGGCATCGTGACCGGCCACCGTATCCAGTCGACCCTCGTCATTCGCTGGCCGGCGTTTAGCCTCGCGTTTGGAGGCGTGCTTTCGAGCTTTCCAGCCATTACTGATCCTCTTAAGCGTGCCCTTGCAAATCGTGGGAAGGACCAAAACATCACGCGTGGAGAGTATGACCAGCTCGGTAATGCGTTCGACGCGATGTCCCAATACTGGGAGCGCTACATTGCCGCGCGCAGGAACGCGAACCGCAAGCGCGTGCTGAAGTGGTTGGATTCTTCTCGTCGAGGCTTTTTCCGCCTCGTGCTCTTGCTGGCAATCTTATACCTTGACAAGGCCGCTGTCGTGGCAGGCAACAAGCTCTTGGCAAAAGGCCTTGCTTCCGCAGCCAAGCACAAGATAGAATCAGCTTCCGGGGGATTGGCTGCGATCAAGGCGGGATCCTTGTACATCGCGCTGACATCGTTCGAGAAGCAGGGGTTGCTCGATACCGAGAGTGGAATCGCCACCCTCACGCCCCGAGGGTTGAAATTCCTGTCAAAGATTCTCGAAGCCCTGACGCCCCTTATAAAAGCGTTTCAGGATCAAACCATTTCTGAGAACTCACCGCAACGCGTTGTAGAGGCCGGGCGCCCGATGCTGGCCGAGATCCTGAAAAAACCAGCCGATTCGCTAAAATTTGCCGATTTCGCCTCGATTTCCAGTGATTTGCTGGCCAAGATCTCCCAGGTGTTACCCCTTCTGGACCAACAGGTGGCTGATGATTACGATTTCGACGCCGCCGTGAAGGATTGGCGAGGTGACCTGAATCGTGGCGCGATCGACATGTTCGTTCTCGGAAAGATGTTTGCAGCCCCGGAATACGGGACGAATCTCATCAAGCAAGCAAGGGACTCGCTCGGCTTTCAAGCTGGAACGCTCTATCCAAAATTCAAGGAATACTTGCTGGAAGATCTGGTCTACCAAATCTCGGAGAACGATAAAGCCGCCCGTCTCCGATCCGGGACGTTCCCCAAGCGGGGTCCCGAGAAGATCTTTTACGACCTCACGCCACAGGGAGCCCTTCATTTCGTAATGATCTGGCACCTGTTTCTCGGGGACCTCCGATTACTTCTAAATCTCTTAACAGACTACATTGATCTGACCGCACCCAAACCACCAACCCAAGCACCGCCTGCATGATGATGCACCGTGGCAGAAAACACAGAATCCCAACCTCCCGTTGAACCTGTCGTTGAAAAGAAGTCGGATCAAATTCCCCTGACCGCGTTCATCAAGTACTTTCTGCTATCTTCGTACGTGTCCATCATCCCGGCTGTCGCGACCGGCTATTTCTTCTTCCTTTACTGGAATCCGATCAAGATGGCCATGACCGGTCAGTGGTTGGGCTGCGTGATCGCGCTGGTTGTTGGGGGGCTGGCTACCTATGCCATGCTCGTCGCTGGCGCGTGGGTTGTTGCCAAGGCCGGGGTCCGCATCGTGACGAAAGGTAAGCCAATCCTTGAAGGCACCTTTGAAAACTCGTATACGAGCAAGGAATGGCGGGACTTCTCGATGCGTCACGTCGCGAAGAAGTTTTCCATGTGGCTTTTCCAGCACCGGGTCCCGAGATGGTTGTACCGCAAATACGTGGGCTCGTTCATCAAGCTCGGCAAGCATTGCGAGATTCCAGAATGGATTGCCATGGAACTTGGCGAGATCGGCGACAACACGGTCTGCGCCCAGCAGGGCTTCGTGAGCTCTCACTTCATCGACGGGCCGACCATCTTTGTCAAGAAGGTCACGGTGGGGAAGAATTGCATCATCGACTCGCAGGACGAGACCTGCAGGACTGGCATCGGCCCAGGCGCGGTCGTGGAGGACAACGTGATCGTGAGGCCAGGAACGCTCGTCCCGAAGAATATGGTCCTCAAGGAAGGTGGCATTTACCAAGGTGAAACGGTCGTTGAACGGGTCGGAAACGTCTCTGACCTTTCCGACGCTGAATTGAAGGCACTGCGCGATTCCGTGCGAAAGAAGCGCAAGATGAAATCACGGATGATCGACGAATGGTCGAGCTTCCACTCGCGCCTGCCTCGCGTGGTGCTCTTCGCGGCCAACCTGTTTGGCCTCGTCGTGGGCCTCGGCATCGTGGCAACATATGTTTATTTCTCCATACCTGCTATAATTTCGGCATTCGCGTGGTTCGAGCCGCTGGGCCACGTCCTCAACATCCTGATCCTTACCGGCGTTGTCTTCATCTCGTATGGCATCCACGTCTACATCCCGATGCCCGTCTTTTTCAGCGGCATCAAACATTATCGCAAGGTCATTCCCGAGATCGAGAACGAGCCCGGTGCCACGCTGGAGATCACCGATCCGGCTATCATCGAATCGTGGAAGTGCATGAAATGGCTCAAGTGGCAGGCCATCGACCGAGTGAACAGGTCCCTGTTCCTCGACACGAGCAACGTGATCTACCAACACATCGGAAGGAACAATGTAGCATTCGCCACGGTGCTATACGTGGCAAAGGTCGACACGGATTACGTCACGATAGGCGACAACACGTTGCTTTCCTTCGGCGGCCATATCTACGCTTATACGCTGTCCGATGACCCTCCGCGGCTCGTCATCAAGCCAACGACGATCGGCTGCAACTGCGTTCTCGCGACCTCGATCATCAACGCCGGGGCGCGCATCGGCGACGGCGTCCTGCTCGGCCTCCACTCTGTCGTCCCCGAGGACTGCGTGCTCGAATCCGGCAAGACTTATGCTGGAAATCCTGCTCTAGAATGGGAGGAATTCAAGGCGATGCGAAAAGAACTGAAATCGAAAAATCAGGATGCAGTATAACCAAGATGTGACTGCATTCTCGATAATTTAAGGTAGCGAATCAAGTTCAATAATTCCCTTTTTTCATGCGACCGCCAAGGCGTTGCATCCACGATGTTTTCACGCGACCGTGATCGTCATCTGAATTATCATTATGTGACCTGCGGGCTATCCTGGCCTCATCCTTGCGATCTTGTTCATTCATGGCACGAACTTGTATGCGGCCCGTTTTAAAATTCTTGCCATTTGGACGGTGAAACGGCCTGACGGTCCTTGCTGATCGCCGTGATTGACAAAAATTCTTTGTTAGCGGCGAATCGGAACCTGTTCTATTCCATTCATTCGGGAAAAAATCCATCCCTGCAGGAATTCTAACTGGGCAATGAACCTGTTTTACACGGGATGAGGTGCATTCACAAATTCCGGGCACTCGCGAAATGAAAAATATCTCCCTTGCTATATTCGCGCATGGACGATGAAGATGAGGATCGCGAGGATCAGGTCCCCGAGACCGTGTTCCTGATGAAACCATCACCCAAGAAGGACAAGTCTCGCGTGAATCTGGAGAAAGACCTGAACGAAGAGCAATTGCAGGCGGTCTTGCACGGGGAAGGCCCCGCTATCATCGTCGCAGGCGCGGGATCGGGGAAAACCCGCGCCCTCACCTACCGCGTGGCATACCTCGTCGAGCAAGGTGTCAACCCGCGCAACATCATGCTCGTCACGTTCACGAAGAAGGCTGCCGAGGAAATGATCACCCGCGTTCAGTCCTTGCTAGGTATCGGTAGGGGAAAAATAATCGCGGGCACGTTTCACTCTATTGCGAACCAGTTTCTGCGGCGAAACGCCCGCCAACTCGGGTTCGAGCCCAATTTCTCGATTATCGACGAGAGCGACGCGGAGCAGCTTATGAAGAAGATCCTCGGTGGTATTATGGCCGAGAAAGGCGATGACGACAAGAAACGTTACCCGAGGCCAGCCGAGCTCAAGGAGATGTACTCCAAGGCTATGAATTTGCACCTCCAGGTCCGGGAGGTGCTTGCGAACTTCTACCCGCAATATGACGATATGGAAGATACCGTTCAAACCGCACTTCAGCGGTACTTTGACACGAAAAAGAAAAACAACGTCATGGATTTCGATGATCTGCTCGTGTACTTCATCCGGTTGCTCCGCACGGACGGCTTGAAGGAAAAGGTCTTCAAGCAGGTCCGGCATTTGCTCGTCGATGAGTACCAGGACGTTAACCAGCTCCAAGCTGATATCGTCTACGAGCTCGCGAATCGCGCGGAGAGCACCGTGGTCGTCGGCGACGATGCCCAGTCCATCTACTCGTGGCGCGGGGCGGACGTGCGCCACATGCTGGAGTTCGAGTCCCTGTTCGAGGTCCCAGTCGCGAAATACTTTCTCACGATCAACTACCGCAGCACGCCCCAGATCCTGGCGCTGGCCAACGCGAGCATCAAGTACAACAAGAAACAGTTCCCGAAGGACCTGAAGGCCACCAACCCGGATGGCCAGCTCCCCGCCGTCGTGCCGTGCCTCGACGATGACGAGGAGGTGGATTTCATCTGCCAATCCATCCTCAAAGCCCGGAACGATGGCACGCCGCTCCACGAGCAGGCCGTCCTGTTCAGGACCTCGTACCAGAGCCTTCCCTTGGAGCGGGCACTGCTCTCCTACAAGATCCCCTACAACAAGCGGGCGGGGCTCCGGTTCTACGAGACCGCTCACGTCAAGGACCTGATGTCCTTTGCACTCCTCGTGCAGAACCAGCGCAACGAGATCGCGTGGGCACGCATCCTGACCCTGCTACCGGGTCTCGGATCGCGGTCCGCGGATGCCATTCTCGCCGCGATCTTGGACGCATCAGACCCGCTCGTGGCCTTTTGCCAGCTGAACGTGGCGACCGCGTTCAAGGGAAAGCGGGTGCAGGCTACGAGCAAGCAGGCCCTCTCGACCCTCCAAGCCCTGTTTAAATCCACGGTCTTGGACCCGGCAACGGGAACCATCCTTCCCGATGACAAGCTCCCCGCGCCGGTCACCTTCCTCCAACCCGTGCTGGATTTTTACGAACCATTTCTCCGGGAAAAGTACGACAACGCGGACGACCGCTACCAAGAACTGAAGGAATTCCTGAACATCACCGCGCGGTACCGGTCCATTAGCACGCTCGTCGAGGAAATTGCTATCTCCGAGACCTTCACGGGCGAAACGACCAAGGATGCCGATGACAGGGAGGAAAAGCCGCTCGTGATCTCGACGATTCACCAGGCAAAAGGCTTGGAATGGGACGACGTCTACATTATGGGCGTCGCCGACACCTTGCTCCCGCATGCACGATCGATGGGCGAGCCGGACGAGATCGAGGAGGAGCGCCGGCTATTCTACGTCGCCGCGACTCGGCCGAGGAAAAGGTTGTTCCTGAGCTACCCGACGTCGAAATACTCCTTCCAGAAATCCGTCATCCTGCGACGTTCCTCGTTCCTGGACGAGATAGAGAAGGCAAAAGTGTTCCAGATCACCCGGCTCGCGCAGTACTCGCCGGTCACGCGATTTGAGGATTTGTTACGGTAGCATTCTCCTTCTTCTGTAGCCCTTTCTCTGCAAAATTTACCGATTGCACGATGCCAACGCCGACGAGGCCCAAGACATTGGCGCAGGCGAGGATCGAACCGATCAATCCCAGAATCTTCCCTTGGAGTTCCCTGCCAAGGCAGACGAGCACGGCCACGACGGCCGCCATCGCCCCGCCGACAAACGTGAAAACTTGGACCGTGATGTAATGGCGCTTGACGTGTCGTAGAACAATCCGGGGAAGAACGATTGCAATGAAGTGGCGAACACGATCGCCATGCCCCCCGCGCCGAGCAGGACGAGGATACCAAGGTCTTACTGAAACTTCGCGTGGGTGTCGGTTCACGGATGGCGGTAAAGTCGTTTAAAGCTTAAGACCGCTCGCTGTAAGGTCAAGTCCATCATGAATACCTACGAATCATTGAGCACGTGGGGGAGGATCCCGTGGCGCATCCTTCAAGTCTCCACGCACGGGCACGATCGGCCAATCCAACTTACTCCATTCCTGCCAACGTGGAAACCCCTCGCTGCCAGGGGCTTGATGCATCGTGACAACGTGCGCATCGGTCCCGGCGAGACGTTCGAATTCCCGCCACTCGCGGGACCTGGCTGCATCGTGAACATCTGGGTCACGTTCATGCCCTTCAAGATGCGCGAGCTCACCAAGTATCACTCGTCATGGGATGCTCGCAAGAAGCTCCGCATCAGAATATTTTTCGATGGCGAGCAGGAGCCTTGCGTTGATTCCCCGATCGGCGACTTCTTCGGCGTGGGGTTCGGAGAATACAAGGAGTTCGAGTCGAAATACCTCGAGGAGAGGTCGGGTGGGTACGTATGCCGGTTTCCGATGCCCTTCGTGGCATCAGCCCGGGTCACGATCACGAACACGGACGATCGCCGGGCGGTCGCCACGTTCTACGGCGCCATCACCTACAAAGCATTTGACGATCCGGGTGCTATGGCCGATCCCTATTATTTCCACGCGATTTACAGGCAGGAGATCCCGACCCGGAAGGAGATCCCCTACAAGATCCTCGACGTGAAGGGGGAGGGGTTTTACGCGGGGATGGTCCTGAACATCGAGAACACGAAACGTGGCAACGGGCTGACGTTCTTGGAGGGCAACACCAAGATCTACGTTGACGACGGGCAGGCCCCGTCCCTTGAATACACGGGTACGGAGGACCTGTTCCAAGGCGCGTGGTACTATGTCAGCGGGGAATACTCTGCACCGTATGCCGGGCTGACCGTCCGGTCCTTGGCCAAGCTGGGCCCGTTTCGGACCTTGCTCGGCGCGCCATTCTTGATCAACAAGACGAGCCAGTACCGGTTCCACGAGCACGATGCCGTGCCGTTCTCCACTTCGATACTGGCCTTCATCCATCACGGCGAGTTCGACGAGGTGCTTACCAAGGAATCATCCGTAACCTTCTACTATGCCAAGAAAGGATCGAGTATCAATATGAGTCCGTTAGAGAACGGAGAGTTTCCCGATGAATACTACAGCACTGAAAAGGTCTAATCTCAGCTAGTTGCAGGCTGATCCGGTGGCAGGAAAGGATCTTTGATCTGTTAAAGTGGTTTTCAGACTGTTCTGGGTCGTATGTTCTGCTGGGCGCGAAATTCGGGCGGGTCGTCGGGATACCAGAAGGCTGGTGTGTCTATTTCTTGGCGATGCCGAGCTGCATGTTGATCAAGTCCTGCCACTTCTCGACGTCGTTGTAGAGCTGGTTGGCCAGATCCTCGGGGATGTGTTCCTCGGGGCCCTGCTTGCGCAACGTTTCGCACCATGTTTCCATCTCGTCGATGACGCTCTCCAGTTTCCCTGCGAGGGTCTCCTCGAGGATGGCCCGGATTTCCTCTAAGGTATTGCAGATGTCCCCAGCCTGCCAGTTCAGGCCGGCGAAGTTTTTCAGCACCTCGATGTTTCTGCCAAGCGACATGAGTTTCAAGGCTTCTGACTTGTCCTCGGTCTTGATCCGGCGGATCAGCTCGATCTCGTCGCGGAGGTTTGTGATCACCTTCGCCATGAACCCCGTGAGTTGCTTGTCGTCGTTGCACCAGATGCGTACCTCCAGGACGTTGTCCTCTGTCGAGACGATGATCCGCGCGATGATGGGTTCCTTGTCCACCTTCGAGATGGCGGAGAACCACGCCTCCATGGATTGATCAGATTTCTCGTCGTGCACGCAGGCCATGTCGAACTTGGAGACGGCACGGAAGGCGGCGTTGTACAGCAACTCGGCGTCCAGGTCCTTGAACGAGAACATCTTCATGTCGGACGCGAGCCTTTCGGTGAGCGCCTTGGTGAATTCGATGCTAGTCTTGGAGGGGGCCACGATGGGTTGCTTGATCTGGATTTCCAAGGCCGTAACGAGCTTGGCATGGCGCTTGCCGTAAATGTCCTTGAACAGGACCGTTGCCGAGATCTCGGACGTGCCGCACTTGCGCGGGTCGAGGTAAAAGTCGAGCCCCCGGGACTCGCCGGGATTTAAGACCGGGATCGTTTTGCTGGACTCTTCTTCATCAATTTTGAAGAAATCGGGCACGTCCAAGTAGACCTTGATGTCGTTGATGACGAGCTTGGAATTGTTCTTGAGACTGACCTTGAAATGCACGCGCCCGCCCTCGAAATCATATCCCCGTTTCAATTCGAGTGCATTGACGAGATCCTTCACGAATTGGTCGACGGTCCCGTCCTGCTCCTCCTTGATGATCGCCCCGACATCCGCCAATCGAGCTGGAGCGGAGGGGTGTTCATCAAAGATGGGTGCTGCCTTCTGGGCTATCTCGGAGATGTACTCGTTCGTCCCGGGATCGATGTGGCCCTCGATGATGTCCGTGGCAACGAGGTCCTTCACGATACGCAGGACGGTTCCCTCGGGCGCGTTACATTGACTTGCCAAGTCCCGCATCGAGATGACGCCCATCGTGCTTATCACGGGCGCCAGGGCATCGAGCACGGCCTGCCGGAGCGCGCCCTCGTCCACAACGGACAGGGGTTTTAGCAGGATTGAAGGCTTGGATGTGGGGGCTTGTACGCCTTCCGTGGCTTCAACATCGTCGACGAACATGGGAACGCCAGCCGCGGCTTGGGTCACCCTGCCCGCCTCGCCGAGCAGCGTGTGGCACATCGGGCACTCGTTCCAATCCCGCTTGCAGCCATAATTGCATGTCGGGCAGTAGATGATGTCTGGATCCGACTTCCATTGTGCCTCGCGGTCGGGTTGGGACACGGTGAGATCCTGTTCCTGCCAATCGGGTGCCGGGCCGGAAAGCTTTGCACCGCAATAAATGCAGTATAAATTATAGTTCGGATTTGGTTTATTGCATCTTGTACAAGTTATATGATCCGATTGGGGCAATGATTTCCCGCACGACACGCAAAAGCGCGATTTTGGCCCGTTTTCCCTGCCACAATTGGTGCATTGCGTCGTGATCGATCACTCGTAACCGGAAGATGTCTCCTACTCTCCAATACCATGGTGAAACGATAAATAGGTACTCCAACGCCTTCATCAACCATCGATCTGACCTGCTGTGCAGGAGACGATGCAGGAAATTGAAAGACTTGAGTTTTTCAACTTGACCTGAAATTCTCGATTCACTCGACCGTCGTTACCTCCTTCCCCTTTCGAGAATAAACGTGGTCATCAATGAAGCGGGCAACCGGACAACTCGTGCACTGCGCCCGGATCCCTGACAACCAATCAGCAAATTGGTCCTGACAATAGTGAACGAATGCACGCTTGATCTCGCCAATCGTCTCTACCTCATCACCAAAATCATTCAACTTGCCAAATATCAGG
>Ga0326727_10004780_pt1 | contig 39851 bp, 34 predicted proteins | sample MB2enrmetagenome_FD_207643 | JGI IMG/M metagenome (GOLD analysis project Ga0326727, IMG submission 207643) | Lab enriched peat soil microbial communities from McLean, Ithaca, NY, United States - MB29MY | ecosystem: Environmental > Terrestrial > Soil > Wetlands > Peat | place: USA: New York...
CGAATCTCCGGATACTTCCACCGGAACCGTTCCAAAGTGTTCGCGATACATCTTGAACAAGAGACCGGTTGGATTCAAAACCGCATCGGTACGGCTCTCGCTCATCATTGCGGTTGCGAAGGTGAAGGCGCCTAACTGATACAGATCTGAATGGCGGAACATCTCGTGGAACGCCCAGGCATAAGCCGGAACTACTTTGTAAGAGTTCGGCCCGCCGCCCATGTAGGCCCACTCGTCGATGGCGATGGGAACCGGTTTGGCGCGGAGGCCGGGGATGCGCTTCAGGTACTCCTGGTAGTGCTCATACTTCACGCGCACTTGTGTGGCGGGCGCACGCTCCCATTCAACCAGCGGCTGCGGTCCGATGTTCACCTTCTTACCCGTTTTTAGATCGAGGTGCATGTCGCTCGAGGAGTAGTAGTGCTCGCTGAGCAGGTCGATGTTGTCCAGGCAGTGGGCGAGCAAGTTACCGCTCCAATCTGCCGGAGAGAGGTAGTCAGGCACGATTTGGCCGTTCAGGCGCTTTGCCTGCGCGGAGCCGGCCATGGCGTCCGGCATTGCACCACCGGCGATGAGCTTGATCGTTGGATCCACCTTCCGCATCGCCTTCGCGAACATGTTGTGCTTCAGTTCCCATTGTGCGACGGGCATGAAGCCTAACTGCCATTCACCCCAAGGTTCGTTGCCCACCCCCCAGAACTTGACGTGATACGGCTTCGGATGACCATTCGCGGCACGCAATTTTCCCATGGGCGTGGTGATTGCGCCATTCGCGTATTCGACGAGTTGGGCTGCGGACCAGGCGTCGCCGAAACCAGCATTGACCGTCACGTAAGGCTCAACATCGAGCAGGCGGCATAGCGTGACAAATTCGTCCGTGCCCACGTCGTTAGGCTGCACGGCGTGCCAGACCGGATCCATAATGGTTGGACGCTTGTCGGGATCACCGATCGCATCGCGCCACTCGTGCCCAGAAACGAAGTTTCCGCCGGGAAAGCGATAGACGCCGGAATGCAGTTGCTTCAGCGCAGCTATAACTTCCGCACGAAACCCATTCACATTGTTGGCGGGCATTAACGAGACGGCTCCAACGTGAAACGCACCGGAACCGGTCCCGACAATCTCCAGCCGGGCGTTGTCGCTGTCGGCCTGTGCTTGAAAGTGAAGCGGAGACTTGACGTAGCTTGGGCCAAGTTTGCTGATGACAACTGTTTGGCGGTCACTGGCTGCATTCCCCCAGACCAGAGTCACCTTTACCATCGCGCCAGGAGTGCCCGCCAGAACAATACGCCCTGTGTAGGCTTTCCCTTTACGCACCGCCAACCCACTTTGCTGGAATCCGTGCGGCTCTTTCTTGTCGAGTCCGACCAGCGGAGTATGTTCACCGGTGTAGGGTTTATTCGCATCCATCGTCACGAATTCGTCGGTGCCGACCGGCATCCAATGGCGCAGCGCAGTGCGCCTCCAAGCAGGTCCGGCCGGTTCGGCAGGCGGGTGCGAGGTGATCGGATAGTAGAACTTGCGGTCCTCCAGCATCTCGGCCCAAATGTTGTTGTTGACGATTCCGCCGATATGCTCGAGAAACTGCCCATAGATGTATTTCGAGATCGGAGCGCCGGTTTTCGAGGCGTCGATGGTCGCATGAACAGACTGAGTTTGAGCGGAACAGAGAATTGAGAAAAGTATTGCAATAAGCAGCAAAATCGGATTCTTAACCTTCAAATTCACGGTATGATCTCCTCCTCGGGCAAATCCCGGGCACAACACTCACTTGGTAGTCTGAGCAGAAAGTTTTGAACCGTGGAGCTATTCAGCCACCCGGTTCGTGCCGCTACTTCCTTGGGCAACTTCCTTTCATTGCTGTACTGAGATCACGGTCACCGACTTGGGCTCCAGTGTTAGAACCAGCTTTCCGTCTTGCGCCTTCACCGAAATGGGCTTCGGCACGACCGTATTCGGCGCCTCGAAAGTGTTGATGCTATCAACGCTGGGCGCCGTCAACGTTTCTCCCGCCGCTGATTGGGCACTGATGCCAGCCAGGTTTGCTTCAATTTCGACTGATTGCTTGGGATCAAGATTCGTGATTTCCAGCCATAGCTTTCCAGTGGTGTCCTTCGCTGCGATGGCATCCACGCGCGGCAAGCTGATGTCGACGTGCGTATAGGCGCCGGCGTCGAAAGTCACGGGCACAAACGTGGCGTCCTGGAACGGCACGTACATTTTGAAGACGTGATAGGTCGGGGTCAGAACCATCTTCTCTTTGTCCGTCATGATCATCGCCTGGAGCACATTGATCATCTGGGCGATGTTGGCCATCCGGACACGCTCGGCATGCCGGGCAAAGATGTTCAGATTGAGGGCGGCCAGAATGGCGTCGCGAAGGCTGTTTTGCTGAACGAGAAAGCCGGGATTGCTGCCGGGCAACGGCGCATACCATGCGCCCCATTCATCAACGACGAGAGCGACCCTTTTCTGTGGGTCGTACTTATCCATAATGGCCGAGTGCTTGGTAATCAGACCATCCATGTCCAGCGTCGACTTGAGGATCTGAGCGTACTCGCTCTCTCCGAACCCCACGGACTTAAAAGAAGGCGGCCAGCGCACGACCGTGTAGGAGTGCATCGAAAGACCGTTGATGTCCCAGCTCCACGAGTGCTGCTGATAGGCCTTCATGATGGCCTCTGTCCATTCGGTCCACCGAGGTCCATCGCCGCCGGGGCCGACGGCGATCTTCAACATCTGCTGATTGGCTTGCTGTGCCGGATTGTAGTTCCTTACGAAGCGGCTGTAGATCTTGAGCTGGCTCAAATAGTAGTCTGGTGTCATGTTGCCGCCGCAATCCCAGCTTTCGTTTCCGATGCCCAGATAGCCGACTTGGTAAGGAGCAGGATGACCGTTGGCGGCGCGCTCTGTGGCCAGCGTAGTAGGCTGCGCTGTGGTCATGTATTCCAGCCATTCGGCTGCTTCGCGCGGAGTACCGGAGCCGACATTGATTGAAACGTACGCGTCCGCACCAATCTGATCGAGAAAGTCCATGAACTCGTGCGTTCCGAAGGTGTTCAGCTCGATTACTCCACCCCAGTTGGGATTGAGCGTTATCACTCGCTTCGGACCGATGCCGTTGGGCCAGTGATATTCGTCGGCGAAGCAGCCGCCTGGCCAGCGAACATTCGGCACCTTCAGCGCCTTCAGCGCGGCAACAACGTCCTTGCGTATGCCGCGAGTGTTCGGAATTTTGGAGTCTGGCCCGACCCAGATGCCCTCATAAACCCCGTGTCCAAGATGCTCGGCGAACTGGCCGAAGATGTTGCGATCGATCTTCGCGCCGGTTTTGGATGCATCAACTGACAATTGCACCTTTTCTGCGGCCATGGCAGGCGCCGTCAGGGCAATGACTATCAGCCCGAAACACAGAACAAATGAAAACGCTCCAGGCAATGCTCTTTTGGGCAATGAGGAGCACTTTACGAATAGAACTTTACTTGTCCAAATCAGAGACGACTGACGCATCGAGCAGTGGGTTGTCACTTCCGAGTCGGGGGCAAGGGTAAAGGCCATCTGTTTTCTCCGGGGAATGGGGAACCAGCCGTTGGTTTGTTCGACAAAGCGAAATCAGAGTCGATCTCAGTATGTGTCCGAATCACAAGCAGTCGTTTACTCAAGAAACAGAGATTAACGATCGGCGTGCATTGTAGAACAATGGTCATTGCAAATCAATCGTCAGATTCATTGGCAAAACCAAGCTGAATTGATTAAAATCAGCCGGCTTTGCAGTCGCGCCTAATCATGTAACGCATTATTCGAGAGGTAACAATGAGAGCGACTTCCGTTCGACTGTGGAATATCTGGACGATTCTCTTTCTGGCGTTGTTTTGTTTCCTCGGGAGTACAGCACGAGCAAAAGCTCAACTGTGGGAGGTGCCTCCGCTGCCTGCGGTCAAGTATGTACCGGCAGCGGACGGTATGAGTGTCACGGTGGGGAAAGAAAGCCTGCATATTTCCGTTTGCCGTTCCTCGGTCATACATTTCGTCGCGACCCTGGAGTCGCCCAACACAGCGACAGAGAACCAGCCATGGGTACTCGATGCGAAGGAGTCGTGTCCGGGAGCTAAGTTCCAACTGTCGCAGACACCCGATGCTGTGATCCTCACCACCGACACGTTAAAAATACAGGTCTCCCTAAAATGGGGGAACGCGCAATACAGCACTGTAGGAGGCGAGGGCCTGCTGCGCGAGGGGAACGCGATTCCGCGCACTTATGAATCGGCCGATTTGAATGGCGAAAAGACTTTTCATGTTGAAGACCGGTTCTCGCCAGATGCCAGCGAGGGGTTCTACGGTCTAGGACAACACCAAAGTGGAATGTTCAACTACCGCGGAGCGACCGTCGAACTCGGGCAGAACAATACCGATGTCGCGATTCCTTTACTGTTGTCGAGCAAGGGCTACGGGCTAATGTGGAACACCGCCTCGCTAACCTACGTCGATAATCGCTTCCCGCTGGAACTGGACTTACTCTCGCTCGCAGGCCATTCCGTTGATTACTACTTCATCTACGGTCCGGAAATGGACCAGATCATCCATGAATACCGTAACCTCACCGGTCACACGCCCCTGCTTCCGAAATGGGCTTATGGATTCTTTCAATCCAAGGACCGCTACGTCTCGCAGGATGAAGTCCTTGGAATCGCGCACCGCTATCGTGAAGAGCATATCCCGCTTGACGCCATCGTGCAGGACTGGTTCTGGTGGAGAGCGGAAGGCGATCCCATCTTCAACTCCAACTTCCCTGATGTCCCCGGTGAACTCCAGCGCCTGCATGATGAACATGTCCACGCTATGCTTTCGGTCTGGGGGCTCTTTGATACAAAATCTCAGAATTTCCAGCAGTTGACGCAGGAACATCTGGACGTTCCCAATGCGCACGTTTACGACGCTACCAACCCAAGAGCGCGCGACTTCTATTGGAATAACCTGGCCGGGAAGCTGTTCTCGCAGGGCTGGGATGCATTTTGGTTGGACAGCGCGGAGCCCGAAGAATTCTGGCCCCACATGGGGGACGCCATCCTGCGCAACAAGCAGATCGCGATCGGCAACGGCGCACAATATACAAACATATTTCCATTTATGCACACTCTTGGCATCCAGCAGCACTGGATGGCGACCACGGAGCGTAAGCGGGTGTTTCTGCTGACGCGATCAGCGTTCCTCGGCCAGCAGCGAGTGGGAGCAACCGTGTGGTCCGGCGACGTTTATGGATCGTATTGGGGTTTGAAGCACCAAGTCGCAGCCGGGCTGAACTTCGCGCTTTCCGGATACCCCTACTGGACAACGGATATCGGCGGTTACTGGCCGCCACATGACAAACCTCTGGACGATCCGAAATATCAAGAGCTCTATGCACGCTGGTTCCAATACGGAGTTTTCTGCCCGATCTTCCGCACCCACGGCCACAGACCACAAAATGAGGTTTGGTCTTACGACAAAGTTGAGCCGATCCTGATCGCCTACGACAAGCTTCGTTACCGCCTTATGCCCTACATCTATTCCCTCGCCTGGCGCGTCACCAACGACGACTACACGATTCAACGCCCGCTGGTGATGGATTGGCGCAACGACCCGAAAGTCCGCGACATTGGGGATGAGTTCATGTTCGGTCCATCAATCCTCGTCAGCCCGGTGCTTGAGCCGAATGCTTCGCGCAGGGCTTTGTATCTGCCGGAATCACGGGCGTGGTACGACTTCTGGACCGGGGCATCCCAGCAGGGAGGCCGTGAGATGGACGCAAACGCGCCTCTGGATCGCATCCCGCTCTACGTACGTGCCGGTTCGATTCTTCCCCTCGGCCCTGAAATCGAGTACGCCAATGAAAAGCCGGCCGGACCGATCGACCTGCGGATCTACCGCGGGGCGGACGGCAAGTTCGATCTTTACCAGGATGCGGGCGACAGCTACGATTACGAGAAAGGCGCCCATTCAGTTATTCCGCTGCGCTGGTCTGAATCAACGCGAACACTGACGATCGGAGAGCGTGAAGGGAGCTATCCCGAGACGCCTGCCAAAGTCCAGTTCAATATCACGTGGGTGTCGGCTGGACACGGTTCCGGAGCCGCTGTATCCCAGCCCGACAACATTGTTGAATATACCGGGAAGGAAGTCTCGATCCAAGCCCCGTGAGAACTGGGGTGCTGTCGGTGCGAGGGTCCGCTAGGTGCTCTTTGACCGTGATGCAAAATGCGGGTTGGACAGGAGTGGTGCCGCGGGACGGAGTTGAACCGCCGACGCCAGCCTTTTCAGGGCTGCGCTCTACCACCTGAGCTACCGCGGCGCCATGGCATTATTCTGGGGCTGATTTGATTCTGTGTCAAGAATGCTAGCGCAATGACTCGTCCACTTCGCGCAGCCATTGAGGGGGTTTGAGGACCTCGCGCGGCTTGGAGCCATCGGGGGCGCCGACGATGCCGTCTTTTTGCATCAAGTCAATGAGTCGTGCGGCGCGCCCGTAGCCCAGTCGCAGGCGGCGCTGGAGGAGTGAAGTGGAAGCCTTGCCGGATTCCACCACCAGGCGCACGGCCTCGTCGTAGACCGCGTCGAGTTCCGCCGCGTCCTCCTCGTCTTCCCCTCCGGCCCCTTCCTGCTCACGTTCCTTCACGGGTTTCAGGAATTCCTCGTTGTATTGAGGTTGCGACTGGGATTTCCACCAATCGACGACTTTGCTGATTTCCTGTTCGGTCACCAGCGGCCCGTGCAGCCTTTGCAGGCGGGCGCTGGCGGGAGGCAGGAAGAGCATGTCGCCGCGGCCCAGCAAGGCTTCGGCCCCGTTGGCATCGAGAATGGTCCGCGAGTCCACCTTGGAAGCCACACGAAATGAGATGCGCGCCGGCAAGTTGGCTTTGATGAGCCCGGTGATGACGTCCACGGAGGGGCGTTGTGTAGCCAGAATCAAATGGATGCCCACGGCGCGGGCCATTTGAGCCAAGCGCGTGATCGATTCTTCCACTCCCTGGGGTTCTACCATCATCAGGTCCGCCAGCTCATCGATGACGATCACGATATAGGGCAGGGGTTGCTCGGGCTCACCGTTGGTGTCAAACAAGTTCAGGGTCGATTCCGGGGCGAAGATTTTGTTGTACTGCTCGATGTTGCGCACGCCGTGCTCGGCCAGTTTCTTCAAACGTTCTTCCATCTCGAAGGTTGCGCGCCGGAGCACGTTGGCGGCCTGCTTGGGCTCCGTGACGATGGGCGTCAGGAGGTGCGGCGTGCCCGCGTAGAGCCCCAATTCCAGCCGTTTCGGATCGATCATGATCAGCTTCACTTCACTGGGGTTCGACTTGTACAGCATGGACACAATCATGGAATTGAGCGCCACGCTTTTGCCCGACCCGGTCGACCCCGCGATCAGGAGATGAGGCATCTGCGCGAGGTCCGTGATTCTGATCTTTCCGGTGATGACCTTGCCCAAGCACAGGGTCAGCTTGGAAGATGACGCCGCAAACTCATTGGACTCGACCGCCTCGCGCAGGTGGATAATCTCACGGTGGAGGTTAGGCACTTCAATGCCCACCGTCGATTTGCCCGGGATGCGGTCGATCAGGATTGACTCTGCCTTCATCGCCAGGCAAAGGTCGTCCACCAGGTTGGTAATTCGGCTGTACTTGATCCCGGCCTCAGGCTTGAACTCGTAGGTTGTGACGACCGGCCCGGGATGAATTTGCGTTATGGCCCCGGTGACCCCGAACTCGGCGAACTTCGCCGTCAGACGGGCGGCGCGATCTTTCAACTCCTCTTCATCGATGCCTTCAGTATCGTCAGGCGGGCGCAAGAGAGCAGGGCTGGGGAGCTTGTAGGCTTGCGCGCCGCGGCCGGCGATTCTGGGCGGGGGCGCAGGCTCCTGCTCAGACTTTCTTACGCGAACTGCGGAGCCGGGCGACGTCCTGGCGGGGGCCTCGGCAGCCGGCGCGGTCATGATTCGGGGAGCGGCGGGTTCTGTCGCCGGCGCTGGCTGCGGAGGTGCGCCGGGCTGAGGCTTGGCGACCATGGGGGTGGCGCGGCTTATCCCCGCCCTCTGCGCGATGATGGGCGGCTTGCCGAGCAATCGCATTCCTTCCGCTCGACGTCGCCGGCGCTCCACCGCCGCCGCCGCGCGGGCCTCCTGCCAGGCCTTCCATCGCGCCGCGACGGGCCGTGCCAGCATCTGCCAGCGCGCTTTTAGGAATCCTGCCGCCCAGGAAAAGGAGAAGCGGGTGACGAGAAACAGCGAAGACAGGAACACCGCGCCTGCAACAATGCCGGCGCCCACCCGATTGAACGTGTGGACCAGCCCTGCCGCCGCCAGATAGCCCAGCAGGCCACTGCCATGGACCAGTCCCCGGACAGCCGGCGTGTAGGGGAACAGCTCGATAAGTGCGCCCAATGATGTGACCAGCAATACCGCGCCAACGGCTTTGGTTTTCGGAGCGGCAAAGGGCCGCACCAGCAGCAAGCGCGCGCCCACCACCAGCAGGACCATGGGAATCAGGTAAGCCACCCAGCCGAGTCCCTGGAAGAGCAGGTCAGCGGTATACGCGCCGACCGGACCGATCCAGTTTTGCGGCAGCGTCCCGGCGGGGGTGGCGGTGTTGAGCGAAGGGTCCTCAGGCAGGAAGGATGCCAGGCTCAGCAGGATCAGCAGCCCGGCAACCGCGACAAGGAAACCCGCAAGCTCCGAGCGACGGCGTGAGTCCAGGAGCGGATGTTTTGGCTGGGGATTCTTCGAGCTGGGTTCTTTGGACTTCGACGATGCGGCGGCGGATGAGGCACCCATGTTCGGACCTCCCTAGTCGAGGAGTCGAGAGTCGAGAGTCGAAAGTCGAGAGTCAAGAGTCGAAAGTCAACGGTCACGACGTCGAAACGCAAAGAAGTCGAAATATTGACAACTGAGAAGGTCAGAAGCCAAGGTTCCCGACTTCCGGCCCTCAACTCTTGACTCTCGACTCTTGACTTTTGACTCCCTCCTCGGCTCTTACACGCGATGCAATCCCCATCCGAGAACCAATAGTATCACGCCCAGCACAAGCCGGTAAACAACGAAAAGTTTGAAGGTGCGCCGCTCCAGATACCGAATGAGGACCGCAATCACCAGGTAACCGACCAGGGCCGAGACCAGGGCCCCGCAAAGGAAGGGGAGGCGCATGTCATGCGGCAGTCCCGCATGGCGGATTTCCATACCCTTCTTCAGCGCCGCTCCGGCGATGAGGGGCGTGGAGAGCAAGAAGGAGAAGCGCGCCGCAGTTTCTCGTTTCATCTTGCGGAAAAGGCCGGCAGTCATGGTGATGCCGGAGCGGGAAACACCGGGGATAACGGCCAGCGCTTGCGCCACGCCCACAACAATCGAGTCGAGCAAGCCCACGTGGCCCAGGTCGCGTTCGCGCTTTCCCAGCCAGTCTCCCGCCCACATGAACAGGCCGATCACGATTAAGGCGGCGCCGATGATTATCGGCGAGCGCAGTTGCTCCTCTGCCGCGTGCTCGAACCGCCAGCCTGCCAGGGCGCCAGGGATCGTGGCAATCACCAGATACCAGAGCAGCCGGGGATTCTCCCGCAACTCTGCGCTGGCCGAAGGGCCTCGAACGCCGGCGTTCGGCGCGGCCGCCCCGCCCCCGCCCAGACCCACCGCCATGCTGGCCATCTCCACCCAGTAGCGCCAGAAATAAGCCAGCACCGCCACCAGCGTGCCGGCGTGCAAGGCCACATCAAAGGTCAGGCCGGGATCTTTCCATTTCATCAGCCACGGAACGAGCCACAAGTGTGCGGTGCTCGAAATGGGAAGAAATTCCGTGAGACCTTGAACAATCGCCAGCACGATGGCTTGATACAATGGCATATGTGTAATCGCTTTCTGGCAGGCAGTTCGGCTAAGGGCTGTCGACTCCAAAGCAGAACGTTTTCCACCCGCCCCCCTTCGCAGTTACGAAGAATCCGTACTCTCCGGGCGCCAAATCATAGGGGACTGTAAGTTTAATGGACGATTTGCCGAAGCTGCTCGAATCGAATATCAAGAGGCCAGGCTTGTCGGAAGAGCTCGAGGGCTCCAGTTTCTTGCCCCTGGAGTTCAGCGTCCGGCTACCCCCCTTTGCCTCGAACTTCTCAAGTTTGAAGTCCAGTTGCTCGACCGCATTCGCAGGACGTATAACGAACTCCCACGTTGACCCGGACTTCAGCCTTACCGGGGATCTCTCCCCGATGACCGTCATGTAGGCACTCATGCCGCCCAATGCGCCACGTTTTGCCCCCAGCGTGGGCGTTTCCGCTTCCAACGCTACAAGCTCCTGAGCGCCCATATAAAAGAGGAAATTGGTCGTTTCAGGTTCGCCCAGAGCTGCTGCTTGGGGCCTGAGTTCGCCGGGGGGCTGTGTGGCGCGCTGCTTGTAGGCTTGAGGCAATCTGCTGAATTCCACGCTTATCGTGGGGTCGTTTGGAGCAAGTTCGTGGGCGAGCAAGACCTCTTCGTAGGATGCGTCGTGTTGACCCTTTGCAAACAACGCTGCTCCGAGGTTCGCATGCGCGACCGCGAGCTTGGGGTCCAGCCGTATGGCCTCCCGGTACTCCGTGATTGCTCCGTCCAGGTCGTGTTCTTTCTTCAGCACGTATCCGAGCTCGGAATGGGACAGCGCAAAGTCCGGGTTCAGCCGAATCGCCTCACGATATTCTGAACTTGCCCCCGCAAGGTCTTTCCTGTCAACGAGTGCCAATCCGAGGCTGTAATGAAACCAGAAGGATTTGGGAGCAAGGCGAGCAGCTTCGCGGAGCTCAGCAATCGCGCCATCGAGATCGCCCTTCTTGCGGAGTGCGGAGGCAAGGTCGGTGTGCACTTGCGTGTCCTTCGATCCCAGTTGAATGGCTTGCCTAAACTCGGCAATCGCAGCGTCGGTGTTTCCGCTTTCGTAGAGCACGGTTCCCAACGTGTTGTGAAGTGCTGGCTCATCAGGCGAAATTCGAAGACCCTCGCGGAGTTCTTCGGTCGCTCCAGCGGGATCATGGTTCGCAAGCAAGGCGCTGGCCAGGATGCTGCGTGCAGTTGGGGAAGTCGGATCAACCCGGACCGCTTCCCGTAATTCCGTGAGAGCGCCGGCTTGATCGCCTTTTCCTGCCAGCGCTCGCCCGAGGGTGGTGTGAGCAGAACTCAGGTCAGGCATAGCGCGCAGGGTTTCGCGAAGTTCAGACGCCGCCAGATCAAACTTCCCTTCGTAAATGAGTGCGTTCCCGAGGGCAAAATGCAGGAACGGGTTCTCGGGGTTGGTTTGCAATGCCTGCTGGAACTCGCGCTCGATCTCCCGGGACCTTTCGGGATTCGGCGGAAATGCTGACCAGGCGAGCTCGGCTCCGTGCGCGAGATGCTCAAGTGTTTCCGATTCTCTGGCAGGCTCTTCCGCAACGGGGTTGACCAGGCGGGTGGCCGTGAGCGCCTGAGCAAGTTGTTCCTTGTCAGGGTCACTCTCCGCCTCGGCCCGCGTCACCAGCCTGAGAAAGCCCTCCGTCGGCCGGAAGTTGATTCCATGCTGTTGGACCAGCCTCTCCACCTCAACAGCCGGCGTTCCACCTGCCAACAAACCCAAAACCTCCACCCTTCCAATTGGTGCATCCGTGGAAGCGCACACTCCCACGCTTATGAGGAACATGATCGAAGAGAACAATCCCAGTTTCTTCACACCGTGACCTCCATACTGAGGCCAAAGCACGAAAAGCCGTAGACTCCGAAACGCACTATGTCGGCGCCTCCTGCTTGAAATCACCAAACCGACCCCTCACCCGTCCCGCTCCGGCTGGTGAAAGCGCCGGCAGCGGGACACCCTCTCCCCAAGGGAGAGGGCAGTTCGTTCATTTCGCTACGGCTCAAATCACAAATCAGAAATCACAAATTGCAAATCACAAATTCCAAAATCCTCAAACCTCCAGCACGACCGGCAAGATCATGGGCCTTTTCCCGGTCTCCTCGTTGAAGTGCTTGCGCAGCGCGATGCGGATTTTTTCCTTAATCACGCCCCAATCGCCCACTTCCTCGGGGTTGGATTTTTCGATGGTTTTCAGGATGACCTGGCGGGCGCTTTCCACCAACTCTTGCGCCTCGTCGAGCGGCACAAAGCCGCGCGAGACGATTTCCGGCCGGGTCTCAAGCTGGCCGGTGTGCTCATTGATGGCCAGGATGGGGATGACGATGCCGTCTTCCGAGATATGTCGCCGCTCCTTGAGGATGACCTCCTCGACTTCATCAAAGGTGCCCACGTCGATGCAGACCCGTCCCACCGGGACACGGCCCGCGCGCCGCGCCCCGCGCTCGTCGAACTCGAGCACATCACCACTTTCCAGCAGAAAACCCTCCTCCGAAACCGCCGCCAGCTCTCGGGCCAGTTCCAGGTGGCGGTAGAGTTGCCGGTACTCGCCGTGAATGGGCACGAAATACTTGGGCTGTACCAGATTCAGCATCAGCTTCAACTCTTCGGCGCTGCCGTGCCCGGAGACGTGGACGGGCGGTTGGCTGCCGTCGTGATAGTAAACGCGGGCCCCGCGGCGATAGAGGTGGTCGATCATGCGGAAGATGGGTTTCTCATTGCCCGGGATGACGCGCGCCGAGATGACCACCTCGTCGCCGGGTTCAACCGCGACCCAACGGTGGTTGTTCACCGCCACGCGCGAGAGGGCTGCCAGGGGCTCGCCCTGGCTGCCCGTGAGGACCAGCGCCACCTGGCTGGGCGGCAATTTCTTGATATCCTGCGGCGGGATCAGCAGACCTTCCGGGATGTGCAGCTTGCCCAGGCGGAGCGCGATCTCGGAGTTTTGAAACATGCTGCGTCCCACAAAGCAGAGCCGCCGGCGGTGCTCCTGGGCGAGCTCGGCGACGATTTGCAGGCGGTGCATGGAAGTGGCAAAGCAGCTAATCAGGACGCGGCCCGGCGCCTCCGAGAAGATGTGCGACAGCCGCTCCCGCACCGCGCGTTCCGAGGGCGTCAGCCCTGGCCGGTCAATGTTCGTGGAGTCGGAGAACAGCGCCAGCACGCCGCGCCGGCCGTAGTCCGCCAGGGTGTGCAGGTCGCTCACCCGCTGGTCGGTAGGGGTGGGATCGAACTTGAAGTCGCCGGTGTGGATGACGGTCCCCAGGGGCGTGGTCAGGGCTAGGGCGCCGGCTTCGATGGTGCTATGGGTGAGGTGGATGAATTCCACATGGAAGGGGCCAAGCTCGAACGGCTGGCTGGGTTGCATTTCCACCAGCCGCACGCTGTCGGCGAGGCCGTGCTCCTCGAGCTTGGCGCGAGCCAGTGCCAGGGTGAAGGGCGAACCGTAAACCGGCGCGTCCACTTCGTCGAGCAAATACGGCAGCCCCCCGATGTGGTCTTCATGTGCATGCGTCAGCAGGATGGCGCGCAGGCGCTCCCGGTTCTCTCGCAGGTAAGTAAAATCCGGGACAACGATGTCCACGCCCAGCAGTTCGGCGTCCGGAAACATGACGCCGCAATCGACGACGATCAGGTCGCCATCGTATTCGTAGGCCATCATGTTCATTCCGAACTCGCCCAGACCGCCGAGCGGGATGGCCTTCAACTTGCCATTTAGTGATGAAATATTAGTCCTCCTGGCCTGAAAAAGGCTCGGAATCTGACTTCGTTTGACGTTTTCGAAGCTGAAAAAGGAGTTCGTTTTTAGGGCTATTTCGAGCTAAGTCCTTTAGTTTCAATGAATCCTTCAGTTCGTTCCCTCTAAAATAACATCTTTTTCGAAAAAACGCGGTCCGCCGCAGCGGCGATGGAACTTCGCTTCCCCGATCTTCTCAAGGGATGGGTTTAACACGGTTGCCGTGGGCTTGGTCATACCTTCTCAGCCAAGAGCTGTTAACCGCAGCGCAACGGCCTGCGGTGCGGGACCCCCACGCGGGCCGGGGCTGCAATACTCTAGCCTAGCATATCCTGGAGAAATGTCAAGTCTTTTTTGAAAGCCTGTTGACGCGATACCTCTGTGGTGGGGGGGGGGGAGGGCTGGGGCTGACTTTTAGTCCTAGGCGTGCTACCATGCCTTTCGATGATTCTAGCCGTAGTCGACGACCTCCTTTTCCTGTCCAAGATCCAGCAGACGGCCCAACATGTCGGCGTTGCGGTGAAATCGGCCCAGCCTGCCGACCTGCCAAAGCTGGCCATCGAGGATTTTCCGAAGGCCCTCCTCCTCGATCTCAACCATCGGTCAGGCAAAGCCTTGGAGGTTTTGCGCACCCTCAAGTCCGATTTGAAGACAAAAAACATCGCGATCATCGCTTTTGTCTCTCACGTCCAAAACGACCTTATAGCTGCGGCACGCGACGCGGGTTGCGACGTCATCCTGGCGCGCTCCGCGTTTGTCAGCCAACTCCCAAGTCTCCTGCAACGGTTTTCGGGGCCCGGCGCGGCAGGACGCACTGGTAGTGGTGTCATTTGAAGTGGCGTCCCTCACGAAACGCCAGTCATTCCCGCGAAAGCGGGAATCCATTCCGTAGACGGCTCAATTTCGGAGGTCTCCGGAGTGGATTCCCGCTTTCGCGGGAATGACTGCGGCCTGGAGTACCCCCGTCGTGCAAATGACACCACTACCGACGCGCTGCGGAATAGGATTGCATCCCCATTACCGTGGTAATATAGCAAGCGAACTCTCCAGGAGGACATTCAATGATTAAGAGACTGATGCTTCTTTCCGGAATTCTCTGTCTCCTCGCATTCCCAATCTCCGTGCAAGCTGCTAAGAAGGCGAAGGCGGACCTGCTCAATACGAAAGGCGCGCCCGTGGGCACAGCCACCTTCAGCGAAAAACCCAATGGCGTTCAACTGGACCTGAAGGCCTCGCATCTCTCACCCGGACTTCACGGCTTCCACATCCATGCGGTGGGGAGGTGTGAAGCGCCCGATTTTAAATCGGCCGGCCCCCACTTCAATCCTGAAGGCAAGCAGCACGGCTGGGACAATCCGCTAGGCCATCACCTGGGCGACCTGCAAAACCTGAACGTGGGCCCGGACGGAAAAGCCAACGTCCGGGTTTTGGTTCCCGGTGTGACGCTGGGAGAAGGGCCGAATTCGCTATTCCATGAGGGTGGAACTTCCCTTGTAATCCACGAGAAACCCGACGACGGGAAAACTGACCCCGCCGGCAACGCCGGGGCTCGGATAGCCTGCGGGGTGATCATTCGCTAGCTCGGTCGCAGGTGCAGGAGTCAGGAGTCAGGAGTTGGAAGCCGCGTCAACCCCGAAGGGGTTGAACATGAACTGCGGCGGTCGATGCAGCCGGAGGGGTCGGCGCAACTAGGCGTGGCCGCTGCGGGGTGTGACCTCGCCTTTAGCGATCAGAGGCACAAGGCCGCACGACCGGGCTTGACAATTGCCCGGGTTTCAACTAGTCTTAGACTAGTGGAGGGGTTGTCATGAACTCGGTAGGCTTATTTGATGCCAAAACCCATCTCTCAGCCTTGCTGGAGCGCGTTGCCCAGGGGGAAGAGATCACCATCACCAAGCATGGCATGCCGGTTGCACTCTTGGTCCCGGCTGCCAATCGTCGCAAGAAGGATCCCAAGAAAGTAGCGGAACGGATTCGCGCCTTGCGCCAGGGTGCGCGACTGGAAGGGGTTACCATCCCTCAACTGCTTGAAAGAGGACGCCGCTATTGAGCCGCTTTATTCTTGACGCCTCGGTGACACTCTGCTGGTGCTTCGAAAACCAGGCAACCCACTATTCAGAGGCGATTTTCGAGATGCTGGCAGGAGGGGACGAAGAAAGTGTGCCGTTTATCTGGCCGCTGGAATTGGCCAACGTGCTGGTAATCTCCGAGAGAAGGAGAAGCCTGACGGTTGCGCAAGTCACGGGCTTTCTTGAAGAACTCAGTGCTTGGCCCATTCAGGTGGACACCCTCGGAGTGGACCGCGCTTTTCAGCAGATTCTTAGCACTGCCCGCGAACACAGTCTCTCGGCCTACGATGCTGCTTATCTCGAGCTTGCGATCCGCGAGGGACTACCCCTGGCCACCCTGGACGAAGAGTTGAGAAAGGCCGCCAAAGCCGTCGGCGTCAAGATTGCCGGGGCAGAATAGGCACCCGCCGAATACCCGTCGAGCAGGTAGCGGGGACTCTCTGCTTTTGAGGTCCACGACTCTCCAGCAAGATAAGGGCCGTGGACCTTCCCGCCAAGGCGGGACGGAGGTCCGCGCTACCCGGTGTTCATCGCAGGTAGTGTTCGAGGACGTCATCCCACTTGCCCTGGGCGGAGAGAATCAGCTCGATGACCTCGCGCACGGCGCCCATGCCCCCCGGCTGCCGGGTCATATAATGAACGTGGCGGCGCAGCAGCTTGTGGCCGCCAGCCACACCGACCGCCAGCCCGACGCGCGTCAGCACAGGCAGGTCCACGATATCGTCACCCACATAACACACTTCCTCATCTTTGAGGCGCGCCTCGTGGAGGATCTCCTCGTATGGCTCGAGCTTTTCCCGGGCATTCTGCTTCAGGAAATGAACGCCCAATTCCTTCGCCCGGTATTCGACCGCAGGTGAACGGCGGCCCGTGATGAAGCCGGTCTTGAGCCCGGCCTGATGGGCGATGCGAAAGCCCAGCCCGTCGCGCGAATGGAACATCTTGGTTTCGACGAGCCCGCCACCCGGGCGCGGAACGTAAAAGAAGCGGCCATCAGTCAAAACGCCGTCCACGTCCATGAGCAGGAGCTTGATCTTGCGGGCGCGCGCGTGGAGTTGTTTGGAGGTCAGCGGCATTGTCGTCCTCGATGGTAGGGAATAGTCACCACCAAGACACGCGTCTGTAATCTCAAATTTGAAATTTCAAATTCCAGATTGGTTTCCTGTGTCTTGGTGGTGACATTAAAACATCTGCGTGGTCCAGAGGTCGTGGATATGGACCACGCCCTCCAGCTTGCCTTCTGCGTCCACCACAAGGAGGGAAGTGATTTTCCGCGTCTCCATGAGATTCAGGGCTTTGGTGGCCAACTCTTGCCGGGCGATAGTCACGGGGTTTCGAGTCATAGCGTCGGCCGCTTTCAAGTCGAGGGCCCGATTCCCTTCCCTCTGAAATAACCGTCGAAGGTCGCCGTCCGAGATGATTCCCAACAAATGGTTCGATTCGCCGGTGACCGCGGTGTGCCCCAAACCCTTCTTGCTCATTTCATAGATGACGTCCGGCAAGGGCGTGTGGGGGCCCACGCGGGGAAGTTGATCACCCGTGTGCATAACGCTCTCGACTCGGCGCAGCTTGACTCCCAACTCACCGCCCGGGTGGAGTGCGGCGTAGTCCGCTTCGTCGAACCCCCGTTTCTCGAGCAGCGCCATGGCGAGCGCATCGCCCAAGGCCAGCATGGCGGTGGTGGAGGCGGTGGGGGCCAGTCCCAGCGGGCATGCTTCCCGCCGAATTCCCACGTCGAGCACCGCGTCACTGGCCTGCGCGAGGGTAGAATTCAGACTGCCCGTAAGGGAAATTAGTGGGATGGCCAAACGTTTGACGGTATCGAGCAGCCGCAGCAGTTCCACCGTCTCACCACTGTAGGAGAGCGCCAGCAGGACGTCGTGGCGAACCAGGCGTCCAAGGTCTCCGTGTAAGGCTTCGGCAGGATGCAAAAAGAAAGAGGGCGTGCCCGTGCTGGAAAGCGTAGCGGAGATCTTCTGGCCAATCAGGCCCGATTTCCCCATGCCCGCCACCACCACCCTCCCCCGGCAGGCATAGAGGATTTCTACGGCACGCACAAACGTTTGGTCGAGGCGGCCCACGAGTTCGCTCAAGGTCTTCGCCTCGATTTCCAGAACCCTGCGTGCCGTATCGAGAGTCATCGCCGTTTCGCTCAAGGCGCGGATAATAACATAAGCTACGTGTTCGAATGACCGCGCAAGCTTTGGAGTGCGGCAGCTTGCTGCCGCTTTTGTGGCTCGAGCTTGCTCGAGCCGGTGCCGGAAGCAAGCTTCCTAGAAAGGAAAACGGCAGCAAGCTGCCGCACTCCAAAGCTTGCCCACGGCGTTCACAGCCGCGCTTCGACCCTGTTGACCACGGTTTTCAGCGCCTTGATGCGCGCCCACCACTTCCAGTTGCCTTCAATGATGGTCCAGGGAGCGTAGTCCGTGTCGGTTTTCGCGAACATCTCTTCCAGCGCTTCGATGTACTGGTCCCACTTATCGCGGTTGCGCCAATCCTCTTCGGTCAGCTTATAATTCTTCCAGGGATCTTTTTCGCGCTTTTTGAAGCGGTCGAGTTGTTCCTTCTTGGAAATGTGAATCCAGAACTTAACCAGGACCATGCCGTTATCCGCCAGCGTCCGCTCAAATTCGTTGATCTCCCGGTAAGCGCGCTGCCATTCCTCCTTCTTGGCGAATTTCTCGACGCGCTCAACCAGGACCCGGCCGTACCAAGTGCGATCAAAAATCCCGATGCGGCCGCGGGGTGGAAGCCGGACCCAAAAGCGACGCAGCCAGTGATGTGCCTTGTCCGCCTCGGAGGGTGCGCCAATAGGGCAAACCTCGTAGCCGCGCGGGTCCAGGGCCTCGGTCAAGCGCTTGATGTTGCCGCCTTTTCCCGCCGCGTCTTCCCCTTCGTAACCCACACAGACCGCAATGCCTTCTTGAATAATCTTCCGTTGCAGCTTCAAGAGTCTGAGCTGGTACTCTTCCAGGAGTTCCGCATACTCCTGCTTGGACTCGAGCTTCTTGTCGAGATCAAGCTTGTCCAGATAGCCCATGACGTCACTTTTCCTGATGCTCTTGGGTCGGGTGCTGGTCGTGCTTCGGGCCCGCCTTGGCTTTCTGGTCGCGGAGGACAGCCTTGCGGCTCAGCCGGATCTTGTTGCCCTCGATGGCAATCACTTTAACCAACAACTGGTCCCCTTCTTTGAGCTCATCGCGAATGTCCCGGATACGGTGCTCCGCCACTTCGCTGATGTGCAGCAATCCGTCCGTGCCGGGAAAAATCTCCACGAAGGCGCCAAAGTCCGCGAGCCGGACCACCTTCCCGAGGTACGTCTTGCCCAACTCGGCCTCGGCCAGAAGGTCCTTGATCATCTTGAGGGCTTTGTGGGCAGCAGTTTCGTCGGTGGCGGCGACGTTGACCTTGCCGTCATCCTCCACATCGATCTTCACACCCGTCTGCTCGATAATGCCGCGGATCACCTTGCCCCCCGGCCCGATCAGTTCGCCGATCTTCTGCCGGTTGATTTGCAAGGTGTAGATGCGTGGAGCGTATTCGGAGATCTCCTTGCGGGGCTCGGAGAGCGTCTCCAGCATCTTTCCCAGCACGTGCAGGCGGGCCGACTTCGCCTGAGCCAGCGCCTCCGACATGATCTGCGCGGTGATGCCGGTGGTCTTGATGTCCATTTGCAGGGCGGTAATGCCATCTTTGCTCCCCGCTACCTTGAAGTCCATGTCGCCGTAATGGTCCTCGCTCCCCGCGATGTCCGTCAGAATGGCGTATTTCTCACCTTCCTTCACCAGTCCCATAGCAATTCCCGCCAGAGGCGCCTTGATGGGCACGCCTGCGTCCATCAGCGCAAGGCTGCCGCCGCAGACGGTCGCCATCGAGGAAGAGCCGTTGGATTCGAGGATGTCCGAAACCACACGAATCGTGTAAGGGAATTCCTTCTCTTCCGGCACCACGCTAATCAAGGCGCGCTCCGCCAGCGCCCCGTGGCCGATTTCCCGCCTGCCGGGACCGCGCAGGAACGCCACCTCTCCCACGCTGAAAGGTGGGAAGTTGTAATGGAGCATGAAACGTTTGAAAGCCTCGCCCTCGAGCACGTCGAGCCTTTGCACATCTTCGGCCGTGCCCAGCGTGGCGGTCACCAGCGCCTGTGTCTCACCTCGGGTAAACAAGGCGGAACCGTGAGTGCGCGGCAGGATGCCCACTTCGCTCGAAATCTCTCTCACTTGGTCGAAAGCGCGCCGGTCAGGCCGCACGCGTTTCTCCAGGACGTCGTCGCGGAAGAGACGCTCTTCCAGGCGCGAGAAATAATGACCGGCCAGGCGTCGCTTCTCCTCGTCGTCTTCCGGGTAGCTTTCCAACAGTTTGGTCCGGATTTCGACGATGCGACGCTGGCTTTCCTGCTTGGCGTATTTCGAGGTGTCCATGGCTTCGTGGAGCTCGACCTCGACCTTGCTCTTCACTTCCTGGTAAAACGCCTCATCCAGCGCGGGCGGAACAAATTCGCGTTTCTTGATGCCTAGCTTCTCGAACAGCTCTTTCTGGATGGCCACGATCTTGCGGATTTCGGCGTGCCCGTACTGGAGGGCCTCCAGGATCGTCTCTTCGGAAACTTCCTTGGCGCCCGCCTCCACCATCACGATGGCCTCGTCCGTGCCTACCACGATCAGATTCAGCAGGCTGGCCTTGGTTTCCGCGTAGGTGGGATTGGTCACCATCCGGCCCTCCACCATGCCTACCCGCACCGCTCCGACGGGCGCATAATACGGGATATCCGAAAGATAAAGGGCGGCGCCCCCGGCCACCATGCCAATGACGTCCGGGTTGTTGTCGGAATCCGCCGACAGAACCAAGGCGATCACTTGGGTCTCGTCGTTGAACCCTTCCGGGAAAAGAGGCCGGACCGGCCGGTCAATCATACGGCTGGTGAGGATTTCCTTTTCCGTAGGTCTTCCTTCCCGCTTGAAGAAGCCGCCGGGAATCTTCCCTGCGGCGTAGTTATACTCACGATAGTCAACCGTTAAAGGGAAAAAATCGATGCCCTCACGGGGTACAGTTGAACATGCGGTCGCCAATACTACCGTGTCACCATACCGGACCACGGCGGAACCGTTCGCCTGTTTGGCCACTTTGCCACATTCAATACTGAGAGTGTTTGCTCCCAGGGCAGTCTCTACTCTTTGCATCTCAATGTCCTCCAATAAAACGAAAAAACGACCTGCACCCGCTGGGCGGGGGGTCGCTTGGCGTAGAAAAGTTGTCGCTTTGGGAATTCTTGAAGTGTCTGCTCAAAACCGGCTACTTGCGGATGCCTAACCTCTCGATGACCCGTTTATAACGCTCTGTATCCAGGCGTTTGAGATACTCCAACAAGCGCCTTCTCTTGCCCACCATCATGAGCAAACCACGGCGCGAGGCGTGGTCCTTGCGATGAACGCTGAAATGCTCATTCAGATAGTTGATTCTTTCGCTCAACAGGGCTACTTGAACTTCCGGCGAACCCGTGTCCTTTCCGTGGACTCGATAACGCTCAATCAGGTTGCCTTTGGATTCGCGCGTCAACGGCATCCGGCCCTCTCCTCGCTTCTTTTCTCTCTTTTCAACTATTTCAGAATAACACGAAGCTCAAGGTCTTGGCAAAGGAAAATCGAACTGAGCCTGGGGGCTAGGGACTGGGGACTGGGGGCTGGGCAGATTGCCGATTTTCGATTGTCGATTGGACGCGGAGCAAGAATCCACGCTACTTTTTCGGCCCGCAATCAACAACCGCACATCGAGGATCGTTTCCCTCGCTGCTTTTCGATCAGCAATCGTCAATCGACAATCGAAAATCGGCAATTCCCCCAGCCCCTAACCCCTTTGTTGAATATTTACTCTTCCCCCACACTTCCTTGCGAGGGCATGAGCAGGATTTCTTCCAGCGTGGTTCGTGGCGGCTGGGTCAGCGCACTAAAGACGGCCTCCGCCACGTCCGCCGGCTGGATGAGGTCGAGACGGCAGACGGGGAATCCAAATTGGTTGGTCAGGCGGGTGTTGGTGGAGCCCGGCAGGATGCCTGTGACGCGAATCTTCCATGGCCGAAGCTCCTCGCGGAGCACTCGCGTCAGGCCCAGCGCCCCGAATTTGGAAGCGGTATAGGCCGAGCAATTCGCGAAAGCCTGGAGGCTGGATACCGAAAGGATATTTACAAGATGGGCCGAGCGGCTGCGGCGAAGGAGAGGCAGCGCCGCGCGCGTACACAAGAACAGCGCGGTTAGGTTGGTCTCCATGTTCTCTCGCCACTCGTCCAGGGAGGTCGCAACAAACGGTTTGTAAGTGAAAACGCCGGCATTGTTGATGAGGACGTCCAGGCGGCCCATCTCCCGCTCCATTACCTTGAACAGCCGCTCCACTTGCGGCGCCTGCGTCACATCCGCCTTGAACACCCGCGCGCCACCCGGAACTTCCTTCCCAGCCTTGCGCAAAGCCGCTTCTTTCCGGGCCACCAGCACGAGTTTGGCGCCTTCGTTTCCCAAACGCTGGGCGATAGCCAGGCCGATCCCCCGGCTCCCGCCCGTCACCAATACCACCTTACCCTCAAGTTTGCCCATAAGACAGTTATGAATAGTGAATAGTAAACTGGGAATTGTAAATTATAAATAGTAAATTATAAATTACGAAGGAGGCGCTGCCTTATTTATAATTTATAATTTACAATTTACAATTTACTACTCATAATTTTCAGCCCCGCTCCCGGACCAGCCTTAGGAATTCCGCCCGTGTCAGCTCGCAGTCCCGGAAGACCCCAGTCATGTGCGAGGTGATGGCGACCGAGTTCTGCTTTTCCACCCCGCGCATGATCATACAGAGGTGCTTTGCCTCAATGATTACGCCCACTCCCTGGGGTTTAATCCTTTCCATCAGAGCTTCGGCAATCTGCTTGGTGAGCCGCTCCTGGATCTGAAGGCGCTTGGCGAACACATCCACCACTCGCGGTATTTTGCTCAGGCCGATGACCTTCTGGTTGGGAATGTAGGCCACGTGGCACTTGCCAAAAAAAGGCAAGAGATGATGCTCACAGATGCTGAAAACCTCGATGTCCTTGACGATCACCATCTCATCGTAGGCCACCGGAAAGAAAGCGCCGTTCAAGACCTTGTCAAGGTCCTGCTGGTAGCCGCTGGTGAGGAAACGCAGCGAGCGGGCCACGCGGGAGGGAGTTCGAATCAACCCTTCCCGCTGGGGGTCCTCCCCAACCTCGCGAAGCAAGGTATGAATCGCCTCCTCGAGCGGGTCGGATTCCCTCTCTTTTTCCAATTCGTTCAATGCCGCCATTTGATCTTCAATCATTATTACCCTCTCTCCCGTCCGTTGTCATTCTGAGCGAAGCGAAGAATCTCCGTAGTTCGTCCGTTGTAAACTCCACGAAGGATCTCGGCAGTTGGTAGGTGGCGTAAGGGCCAGAAATAGCAACTGCCGAGATTCTTCGCCCGCAAAAAGCGGCGGGCTCAGAATGGCAGTTTCAACTTGGGACAGAACCTTCGCCCTCATATTCAAACGAATTCCAGTTAGTCTCCTCCAACCGCACGCGCGCGAGTTGGGCAGCGTGCAGTGGTCCACCACCCTCGAGCTTTCCCTCGAGCAGATTGAATATCTCCACGCAAACGTTTTCCGTCGTGGGCACTCGGGAGCGAAAGTTCTCCACGTCGAGGTTGAGGTTGGTATGGTCTAAGCGCTCGAGCACTTCTTTTTCGACGAGGGCGTCAAGCGCCACGAGGTCAAAGACCATTCCGGTTTCCGGGTCAATTGGCCCCTCCACCGTCACTTCCAACCCGTAGTTGTGACCGTGGCCATAAGGGCTGTCGCATTTGCCATAAATGCGCAGATTTGCTTCATCGGACAGCGCTTCGTTGTGCAGCCGATGGGAAGCGCAAAAACGGTAGCGACGCGTGAGGTAAACCATCACTCCCCCTGGGGGCCAGGGACTGGGGGCTAGGGGCTGGGGTTTTCCCTAGCCCCTAGTCCCCAGCACCCAGCCCCTACGCCGTCAATCCCCGTAATAGTCCACGTAAAGGTCGGGGGTCTCGTACAACCTTATTCGATGCAACCTGCCAAAGCTAAGTTTCGGAGCCAGCAGACGCCATATTTCCACGGCAATGTTCTCGGTCGTCGGAATCTTCGTGGCAAAGGCCGGCACTTCCTGGTTGAGGAATTTGTGGTCCATCAACTGCAACACTTCGCGCTCCAGGATCGTCTTCAGCTCCTTCAGGTCCACCACCATGCCCGTGGTTGGGTTGATCGAACCGGCTACAGTGACCTCGAGCGCGTAGTTGTGCCCGTGGCCATGGGGGTTATTGCACTTGCCGAAGATGCGCCGGTTCTCCTCCGGCGAAAGTTTCGGATTGTGATAGACATGTGAAGCGGAGAACTCCGCCCGGCGTGTAACGTAGATCATCCTCTACCCCCCCAGGTGGCACAGGCACTCTTGCCTGTGCAGTGGTCACCTTCCTCACAGATGCACAGGCAAGAGTGCCTGTGCCACCCGCTACAAGGTTGAATAACGGCGTCCCTTCCAATCTACGTGATGTGAAACGCGATGAGCTATAACCGAGTTGATTAAAAGCGCGCCCAAGATGACCGCGCCCTCGAGCCTCCAGGGCGCCACACGGGAGTCAAATCCCAGACGAGTGACGGCCCGCAAGTAACCGGCGTGCCGCACCACAACGATGAGCACGCACCCTAGGGCCAGGCCCAAGACGACGAGGTTTCCCCGGCCGGATAATGACCACATTAAGAGTACTACCAAAAAAAGCTGCGGGAGCAAATCCACCGCACAAAGTTCGACGAAAGTTTTGAGAATCCTCGCCGGACTTCGCCCATAAAGGAGGAAGAGATTCTTGGTCCACCCGCGCCACATCTCACGAAACGTGCGGTACATCCGCGTCTGAACCCAGGCTGCTCCCGGCAGGAAAAGCAGTTTCCCGCCTGCCGCCTTGACCCGCTTCGCCAGCTCTACATCCTCGAGGATTTCGTCGCGTATCGCCACGTGCCCGCCCACGCGCGCGTACACCTCGCGCCGTATTAAAAGGTACTGGCCATTCGCCGCAGCCGCAGGCGATCGAGGGTCGGAGACTTCTTCGAATCGGTAAAGGCGTGCCAGGTTCACATAGACGAGCGGTATGACTGCCTTCTCCCACCAGGTGGGGGTTATCTGGCGCGGCGAGAGAGAAAGCAAATCAGCGCCTTCCCGCTCTGCAAGCTCCAGCACGGCCGCGAGACTGCCCGGCAGATGCTCGGTATCGGCGTCGGTGAAGAGCAGCCAATCACCGGCTGCCCCTCGAGCCGCAACGCTTGCCGCGTAAGTCTTGCCCAGCCAGCCTTCCGGCAGCGAGTCGATACGCAATATGCGGAGAAGCAGGATCTCCGCCTTCAGGGCCTCCAAAATCTCCAAAGTCCTGTCTTCCGACTGGTCATCGACGATGAGGATTTCCCGCACGCCCCGCTGCGCCGCGAGCGAACGAACCAGACGCTCGAGGTTGGCTTCCTCGTTACGGGCGGGTACGATTATGGAAACCAAACCGGGGTGATTTTGACTCATCTGCCCTGCCACATTGCATTGCCGAATGTCGATTGCCGATTGCCGATTGCTATTTGCGGGGGAGCGTCACCCCACCTGTCGGCGGTCCAGTGGGGGCCTGATTCTGCACTGCACAGGGGTGCCACGGTCGCATGTAGTCTCAGGAGATGAACTCGCCACTGCCTTTTCAATCGACAATCGGCAATCAACAATCGGCAATCTTCTCGGCAATCCTCGAATTCCTATTATAATAAAGGGGCAGGCCATGAGCAAAAAGAACGCGGTTAAGATACTTGTACTCTTGCTGATTTTGGGCGGCGCGGCCTTCTTGGCGCTGCGCCTGCGACAGCCGCACGCCGTGGATATTGGAGAAAGAGCGCCTGACTTTACCCTTCCTGCTCTCACCCAGGGTTCGCTATCACTTCACGATTTCGGACGACACGTGGTGGTGCTGAATTTCTGGGCTACCTGGTGCCCGCCCTGCGTGGAAGAGACACCCAGCCTGGAAAAGTTCGCCGAACAAATGCGCCTCCAGGGTGTTACCGTGCTTAGCGTCAGTGTGGACGAGGATGTGGGAGCCCTTCAGACTTTTGCTGCGCAGCAGCACCTCTCGTTTCTTATTGCGCGCAACCCCGATCGATCCGTCGCCAACCGTTACGGGACATTCCAATTCCCGGAAACTTACATTATCGACCAGGAAGGCAGAGTCGCGGAAAAAGTGATCGGGCCCGTGGATTGGCAAGACCCCCGCCTCATCACTTTCGTCCAGGAACTCGCCCGCCGCACGGGAGGCTAGGGCACGTGAGCGGTAGGCAGAAGGCAGTAGGCAGAAGGCAGAAGGCAGTAGGCACGAGTAGCGCAGATCCCCTTGAGCCTGCGCTCACCACTGTGTATGAAGATGTGCGAAGCGCCTTGGAGTGCGGCAGCGAAGCGGAGCGGAGTTGCCGCCTTCCGCCCGGCAAAAACAAGGCGGTAGCTGTCCGTCGGCTGACGGATACCGCACTCCAAGGCGCTTCGCGCATCTTCATGGCCGTTGACGTGTGCTCCACATGCAGCTATGTTATGCACGCCACATCATTCGCGAGGAAAGGGACAGCCGGTGATAGTGGTCGATGCCTCCCCTTTAGTGGAAATCTTGCTTAACAGGCCGTCCGCGGAGCGTATCGCACATCGATTGCGCGACCCTGATGAGGCAGTGCATGTCCCGCACCTGATCGACCTTGAAATTGCACAAACCTTGCGACGGTATCAGGGGGCAGTAACTCGATAATGGAAATCCCGGGTAGGAGGTCAAGGCCGTCGTGAAGGCTACTATAGGCAATTTTGCGAACGCACTGGCGAAATGCACAGTAATATCTCTTCTCTTGCTTCCGGCATGGCCGGCGCAGAATCCGAGTTTCCACAATGCGCCGGCTTCGGCCAAGGCAATGAAGAATCCATACCAAGGACATCAGCTCGCCTCCGCCGAGTCGGCCTATCGTCTCCGCTGCGCGAGCTGTCACGGAGCCAACGGACAAGGCACCGGAAACATACCTGCATTGGCCAGTGGCCGGACGCAGTCCGCCAGTGACGGTGAACTCTTCTGGTACATCACCAAGGGCGATGTGAACAACGGCATGCCGTCCTGGGAGACTCTGCCGCCACAGCAGAGATGGCAGATCGTCAGCTATCTCCGCGTCCTCGGCAGTTCGAAACCTGGTTCTCCGCCCCCGCGCACCTCACCCCACGAAGCTCGCGCCGCCAGCCTGAGCGAACCCCTGTCCGAGGCCCCCTTCACCGACTACCGTTTTGAGAAGCCCGGCAAGATTCGCAAGATCACTTTACAGGACCTGCCTGCTCCATACGCCACGTCGTCAGCAGGCAATGGTCCCCAAATCGTGCTGCGCCCGGAGCATGCTTGGCCACAAGTCCTTCCTGGCTTCAAAGTGGAGCAATACTTTACCGGCCTTGATGAGCCACGATTGATCCGCACTGCACCCAATGGCGATTTTTTCGTCGCCGAAAGCCACCCGGGCCGCATTCACGTCTTCCGCGGGATCACCGCCGAAGGCAAGCCAGGGCAGGGGGAGATTTTCGCGACCGGCTTGAACCGGCCTTTCGGCATCAATTTTTATCCTCCGGGGCCGGATCCGCAATGGATCTATGTTGGAAACACGGACTCGGTGGTGCGCTTCCCGTATCGGAACGGGGATTTGAAAGCGCGCGGCCCAGCGGAACATATTGCAGACTTGCCCTCGGGCACCGGCCATTGGACGCGAGACATTCAGTTCACGCCCGATGGCAAGAAAATGTTCGTCTCCGTAGGTTCGGCCTCCAATGTGGACGATGCCGATACGTCGCCTGCGGAGAAGAATCGTGCGGATGTTCTCGAGTTCAATCCGGACGGCTCAGCGATGCGAGTTTACGCCTTTGGTCTCCGCAATTGTGTCGGCATGGCGATCAATTCGATGACGGGCGAGTTGTGGTGTTCGGTGAACGAACGCGACGCCCTGGGAGACAATCTGGTTCCAGACTACATCACCCATGTACAGGAAGGCGGCTTTTACGGCTGGCCGTGGTGGTATATGGGTGGCCACCAAGACCCGCGACACGAGGGCAAGCATCCCGAGTTGAAAGACAAAGTCATTACACCCGATGTGATCCTTCATCCGCACAATGCCTCACTGGAGATGACCTTCTACGAAGGCAAACAATTCCCGGCGGAATATCGAGGCGATATTTTTGCCGCCGAACATGGATCCTGGAATCGATCGGTGCGCGTGGGTTATGAGCTGATTCGGGTGCCGTTGCATCAGACAGGCCACGCCAGCGGTGAATATGAGGACTTCATGACGGGATTTGTCGTCGACAATGGACACGTTTGGGGGCGCCCCGTTGGCGTTACCGTCGCTCCCGATGGCTCGCTTCTGGTGACCGACGACGGCTCGAATTCCATCTGGCGGATTAGCTACGTGGGAAAGTGAGCCCCGTGTGGAGGTAGGCAGTAGGCAGTAGGCAGTAGGCAGTAGGCAGTAAGCAGTAGGCAGTGGGCAGAAAGCGGAAGGCGCACAGCTTTTCGAAGCGTCCGGCCCGAGCGCCTAGCGCCTGGCACCTGATACCTGACACCTGACACCCGGCACCTGACACCCGGCACCTGACACCTGACACCCGGCACCTGATACCTGACACCCGGCACCTGACACCTGCACCTGACACCTGGCCTAACTCTTATCCTTGGGTTTCCCGGTTTCCTGGGCGGCTTTGTCCTTTGCCATAGCCATCAGGAGGTTCTTAATCTCACTTAGTTCTTTTGCGATCTGGGTGAGAGCCTCGACAGTCTGAGCGGCGAAAGCATCCTCCATAAATAGCCTCCTGTTTCTTGGGAGATGTAGCCTTTTTCGGTCCGGGCTTCACCTTGCGGAACGGGCGGCATCAGCTTACAACTTCTACTTCACGCGTGGTGACCGTCAGAGGCAGGCCGTTCTCGGCCCGAAACTCGAGGCATTCCTTGATGGCAGCGCGAATGTTTTCCTCCGCTTCCTCTTCCGTTTTCCCCTGACTTACGCAGCCGGGAATGGATGGACATTCAGCAATGAAAACGCCGTCTTCGTCCCGGTAAATGGTGATCAGCAGTTTCATCCCAACTCCAGGCTCCAATTATCGCACAATTTGTTCCCGAGGCAATGTAGGTATCCGCTGACAGTAGGTATCCGTTGACATGTGTGCTACATGCAGCTATGTTATGCACATGCCGACCATGATTCAGATTCGCCACGTACCTGACCCCCTGCACCGCAAGCTGAAGGCGCGGGCAGCCCAGGAGGGCAAGTCCCTCTCCGACTATCTGCTCCGCGAAATTCAACGCATCGCCGAGCGGCCCACCATGGAGGAAATAATGAAGCGGTTGGCCTGTCTCCCACCCGTCAATCCTCGCCTGCCTCCTGCCCAGATCATTCGCGAGGAGAGGGACAGCCGGTGATAGTGGTCGATGCCTCCGCTTTAGTGGAAATCTTGCTTAACAGGCCCTCCGGGAAGCGCTTGGCATATCGATTGCGCGACCCTGACGAAGCAGTGCATGTCCCGCACCTGATCGACCTGGAAATTGCGCAAACCTTGCGACGGTATCAGGCGACGGGCGAGATGTCACCGCTACGGGCCGGTCAGGCCCTCCTGGCGTTTGTTCAGATGCCGCTCGAACGCCACCCCCACTGGCCATTCCTCGATCGTATCTGGGAGCTTCGCCGCAACCTCACGGCTTATGACGCCGCTTACGTCGCCTTGGCGGAAGCTCTTGATGCACCGCTTCTCACCTGCGACCGCGCACTGGCCTCAGCCCCGGGCCATCACGCCGTCGTGGAGCTGATTGGAGGCTAAAACATGCACAAGGTTGAGATCATCATCTATTGGAGCAGCGAGGACCAAATCTTCGTTGCCGAAGTCCCGGAACTGCCAGGTTGCATGGCCCATGGCAACACTCAGGAAGCGGCGCTCGCACACGCCAACGAAGCCATTCAATTGTGGATCGACATCGCCCAGGAATTCGGGGATCCCATTCCGGAACCGAAGGGCGAACGTCTCATGCTGGCCTAGGTAGAAAAGTCCCGGCGACTGCCGCCGGAAGAAAATGTAGCGCAAGGCTCGCTCTCCAGCCCGCCGATCTTGATGGCGGGCGGCTTTTCAACCGTGCCGTGATTGTGGCGGCGGGCTGGCGCAGACGGTCGCATTAGGGCAGTAGGCAGTGGGCAGTCCCTACAAGACTCATACGTTAACCCGCATATCTACCCCCTACGTTCCCGGTGGTGGGTGCTTGGCTTTGGCGTAACGGTCCAAAAAGAGTTGAATAATCTCCTATGATGCGCGAAAACCAGTCCGCCGCAAATGGTCGATGGTGGCCGGGAAGTCTTGGATACCTAACCCGAATTTCTCACCACGAGTCTGGGGGAGCTTCACATGTTGCGGAAAAACGCTTCCCTCCTGGCATTCGGTGAGAAACGGGGGCTAATGGGTTCTGATTACGCCGCCCCCGCGAGACTTCTCAGAGAATTGAATTGGCCAGAGCTCATGAAGCTCGGTCATTGTGAGGAGGATATTGGGAACAGTGCCTGTCTCGGTCCGCTCGAGGTCCGCGATGGCAAGTCTTTGCGCCGCGGCGTCGATCTTCAGTTCCTTGAAGAATAATGTAAGCTCTTGAAGGCTGCCGAAGCGTTTGGGTTCCATTGCGCCGCCGGCGCCCATAGACGGAGCAAACATGACGACTATAGGCCCATCCAACGTCTGGCCCTCTCGCCTGAGAAGTAGATTCCCTTCCTGCTTGCGTTCCACCATATCCAGAACGCTGAGGATTCGCAGTGCGGACGAGAGTTGAATATCCCCACTGTTCAGCTCAAATCGGACCACTGTTGATCGACTAACCTTGGCAAGAGCTGCAAGGTGAAGCTGGGTCATGCCCCTCGCCTTCCTTCGTCTCCGTGCCTCTTGCGTGATTGCTTCCCAATTGAGTTGAATGTTCCGTTCCATCGTTTCCTCACGAACTCGATCAGTTTTTCCTTCAGCGCGTTGCTTCCATGCGGTGACCCTTCGATAGCGCGCATAGCAACTGGCAAGCGCCGGCTCAAATCAGCGACCGCGAGCTCCAGGGCAATCGGGCTTAGCTCGAATGACTCAGTCAGGGCGCTCAGATGCTTTGGCCCGAGTGAGGCTAAATCGAGCGGGTTTTTACCGGCTCCGAGACGCAGTGCAAGCGAACCCTTGTATTCCGGATACAGCGCCGCAGCCAGCACATCATAGAATGGCGCCAAGCGAGACCCCTCAGCGGTATATAGCAGGCCGAAGTTTTTCATGTGGGCGTCATTGTTCCCGAGAAGAATGCAGACCAGGATTCGCCGGAAGAGCCGATCGACATCTTCTTCGCGATGGTATGGCTGATGGCGGAGGATGAACATCGCCATCTCGCCGTAGGAGCCTTCATATTTTGCGTCAGCGGGGCGATCCAAGAGTTGATTGAATTCTTCGAAGTGGACCTTGTCTCCTGACTGAGTCCGATCAAACCGCCGCACCAGCAAGCACGGCCCATGGACGTTCTCCACCTCCGCAATCTCCACTTCAACCACCACATCATCCGGCAACAGGGCTGCGGCAGCGGCTGCGGTCAGATATTCCAGCTCCACGAGCTCGCGCAGGTCCGGTGAAGGGAGCTTTGCGATATGAGTGCTTAGTTCCCCTGCCGCCGCGGGGCGAAAACCATGGGCGGAGTGCACAGCAAATAGCTTCCGCTGGACGCCCGAGATCGAGGCCCGATTAGCGAGAGCCGCAATCTCCTCGCGAGTGCCGACGTCCAAATCGGGCGGCCGCGCGGGTCGAGGGTCTCTTATCGAAACAGCCCCCGGACAATCCTCCCCAAACGCCAGCAGGCGCGCGAAACGGTCGTCCTCCCGAATACCTAGGGCCCTTGCCTGGGCTCGGGCAAGCCACCCTTCCGCCACAAGATTGTCGAAGAACGGGTGTAGACCATGGGAATAATGGGGGGCAAAGCGAGGAAAGAGCGTGTGTGCGATCTGCGGCTGGCCTGCCTCAATGTAGGCGGGGTCATAGGTGAACGCGTACCTGCCATCCGGAGTTTGTTCCAGCGTTCCGGCCAGCGCGTCCTTGAAGTAAACCGTTCCGTAAAGATTTATAGCCATGGCTGATATAAGCGACAAACTAAAATGGCCGTTCAAATTGTGCCGCTTATTAGCGACAATACGTAATATTTCTATAAAAGTCAAATATATTATACATGGACTTGCTTAAGGGCAGCCTTCAGTTATCAGTTATCAGTTTTCAGTTGTCAGTAAGAACTGGTGGCAAGGCTAACGCTGACTGATGACAGCTTGACCCGCGCCCCCGAGTCCCGTGTCCCCAACTATTTGGTAAGCATTAACCGAGCTACATGCCGGGGACCGTACTCTGCTGCAACTCGACTCGTAAGTCAGTTAGATTCAGACCATGCTCTCCTCCGGCGACGCGCCGAGTTACCGCGAAATAAGGGCAGCCGAAAGGCTGTGAACGCTCAGAACAAAGGGTTGCCATATTGCTTTTTCTAGATATTTAATATTAATTAACTTTTTAAAGTATCGAATTGTCATCTCTTGCATCTAATAAAGCAGGCTGGTCAAGAGCGAGCAGGTTTTAAAGGCCGGCATTGGAAAGAAGGTAGCAGCCATGACACGCTTTTTGAAGTATTCAGCGATTGGCCTTTTGGCGTTTTTGACCTTTGTGCCGGCAGCGTTCGCACAAAGAGGCTATTTCGGAGGGGGCTACGGTCCGGGGTTTTACCAGGGGGGTATTAAGGATACGGCCCCTACTACGGAGCGCGTTATTTCCCCGTCTCCCCGGTGGGCGAAGTCCAGATTTCGACGAAGCAAAAGGGTAGTCGAATTTTTGTCGATGGCGGATTCGCAGGCCGCACGGGAGAACTAAAAAAGTTCCCATTGCGAACCGGCATGCATAGCATCGAATTCCGTGACGCCAAGGGGCAATCGTACTATAAGGAGCAGATCAACGTGATCGCGGGTAAGAAGCTCAAGATCCAACCTGATCGCATCGGTTGACCTTTCTACATCCCACCCCGGCCACGGCCAGTGCGGTTCTGACCGTGGGCTTTTCTCCTGCGCGATGCCCCAGTGGCAACCGCACGTCGTCAATCGGGCTGGGGCGCGCCGCTGAAAATAAGTCTTCAGTTATCAGTTTTCAGTTATCAGTAAGAACGGGTGGCAAGGCGAACGCTGACGCCAGTCCCGGACCCCGAATCCCGAACCCCTAACTCCCCGCCCTTTCCGCACGGGACTCAACTATTCCAGCAGGCTATGCCGTAGCGAAGAACCCACGGTCAGAACTACACTGAGCGTGGCTACCTGCTGTGGCCGCTTCAACGCTTAAGCCCTGAAGGGGCGACCCACGGTCTTGCTTCAATCCCGCACAGATCGTTCGTCGTAATCAACCCCGTACGCCTCGAAATTCGACTGTAGGGCCGCCGCCCGCCATGGCGGGACGGCTTCGCCGGGGCAAGCCCGCCCTACATCTTGGTGCACTTCTGCTGGTCATGCCTCAGTTTCAGGCGCATACGGCTGGGAGCGCGGCCATCCTTGGCCGCACTCTGTGCGGGCTGGAAGCCCGCGCTCCTGACGAACGCACCCAAAACTGAGGCCGGAACCCATGGCGAGCCGCGGCGGGGGGCAATGGTCGATTGCCAGTAGCCACTGAGCCCCCTTGGCCCTTGCTGACTTCGGGAGAGCGACGTATTCTTGATTCTTGGGGGAAAGGAAAGGCAGTCGGCAGTAGGCAGTGGGAAAGAGTGAAGGACGCGTGGTCAATGCCCAATCCTTTCAACCGCCATCTGTGATACGCGAGCAAACCGCGGCACCACCTCACCCGCCTGCGGGCCGTACCGGGCTGTGCGCCCTGAGCGTCCATAACCCTTCGGCGGGCGAAGGCCCGTCCCGCGCCGGCTGGTAAAAGCGCCAGCGCGGGCACCCTCTCCCCCACGGGGGAGAGGGCTACGATTTACGAAGGGGGAGAGGGCTACGATTTACGAAGGGGGAGAGGGCTGGTATCTGCAAAGGGGGAGAAGGCCAGAAGTATCTCAGCACAGGATCGAGATGAGCAACCAAACTGATAACGGGGGTGGTGTCAGCGAGGGGCCAGATCAGCAGGCGTCGGCGAGGGGAACCGTCATCGACCCCGTTTGCGGGATGGATATAAGCCGCGAGGATGCGGTGGGAAGTTACCTACACGAGGGGCAAGAGTACTTTTTCTGCAATCCTTCCTGCCTGGAAAGCTTCCGCGCCAACCCTAGTCAGTATCTAAGCCCCAGCAAAGCTGTGGTAGCCTCCCCCGTAGGGGCGAGCGGCGCTCGCCCGGGGCCGAACGCCGTTCGGCCCTACCATGCGGATGCGAATGCGATCTATACCTGCCCCATGGATCCTGAGGTGCGGAAGCAGGGTCCAGGCGCATGTCCGAAATGCGGGATGGCGCTCGAGCCGCTCAGGACTCGAGCGACCGCCACGCGCACCGAGTATGTCTGCCCAATGCACCCTGAAGTCGTCCGCCACGAGCCGGGGGTTTGCCCCATCTGTGGCATGGCTCTGGAGCCTCGGACGGTGACCGTGGCGGAAGAACCCAACCCCGAGCTGGTATCGATGACACGCCGCGTCTGGGTTTGCCTGGCTTTAACCCTGCCGGTCTTCTTCCTGGCGATGTCGGAAATGATTCCCGGACAGCCGCTACAGCACGCTTTCTCGACGCGCCTGCTCGGTTTGGTGCAGTTTGCTCTGGCCACTCCCGTGGTGCTTTGGGGAGGATGGCCCTTCTTTGAGCGCGGCTGGGCCTCGCTGGTTAATCGCCACCTGAACATGTTTACCCTGATCGCCACCGGCACAGGGACTGCCTATGTTTACAGTGTGGTAGCTGTTCTTGCGCCGGGCATCTTTCCGCCATCGTTTCGCGGGCCTGGCGGCGACGTCCCAATATACTTTGAGGCGTCGGCAGTGATCACCACCCTGGTGCTGCTGGGGCAGGTGCTGGAGCTGCGCGCGCGGGCCCAGACCAGCAGCGCCATCAAGGGATTGCTGGGCCTTGCACCCAAGACCGCGCGGGTTGTCCGGGAGGACGGCAGCGAGGAGGACGTGCCGCTTGACCGCCTCGAGCGGGGGGACCGCCTGCGCGTCCGTCCCGGCGAAAAGGTAGCGACGGACGGAGTCATCCTTGAAGGCTCGAGCTCGATTGATGAGTCCATGGTGACTGGCGAGCCGATCCCCGTCGAGAAGAGGGTTGGAGACCGCGTGACGGGTGGGACGGTGAACGGCCCCGGCGGTTTTCTGATGCGGGCTGAACGTGTGGGCAGCGATACGCTCTTGGCGCACATCGTGCAGCTTGTTTCAGAAGCGCAGCGGAGCCGGGCGCCCATCCAACGCTTGGCGGATGTTGTTTCCTCTTACTTCGTTCCCGCCGTGGTTTTCATTTCTGTGCTTACCTTCGCCGTCTGGGCGGCCGTGGGCCCCCAGCCGCGGCTTGCCTATGCGCTGGTAAACGCTGTGTCAGTGCTTATCATTGCCTGCCCTTGCGCGCTGGGACTTGCCACTCCGATGTCCATTATGGTGGGGACGGGACGTGGCGCCCAGGCGGGCGTGCTGATAAGAAACGCCGAAGCGCTTGAAGTTCTCGAAAAAGTGGACACGCTCGTGGTGGACAAGACCGGTACGCTCACGGAGGGAAAGCCTCGTCTTGTATCAGTTTATGCCCTGCCAGGATGGAATGAGGGAGAAGTGCTCCGCCTGGCCGCAACTCTCGAGCGCGGGAGCGAGCATCCTCTCGCCGCCGCCACCGTGGCGGGGGCACAAGAAAGGGGACTTCAGCTCGGCGAGGCTCGAGAATTTCGCTCGCTCACCGGTGAAGGCGTGACAGGAAAAGTTGAGGGCAAAAGCGTCGCACTCGGAAACTGCAAGCTTTTTGATGAGCTGAAGGTCGAATTGAACGCGCTGGCCACGAAGGCCGATGAACTTCAACGCGAAGGCCAAACCGTAGCCTTCATCGCCATTGACGGACATCCTTGTGGCCTGCTGGCAGTGACCGATCCCATTAAAGAGTCCACCCCGGAGGCCATCCGGGCATTGCAGAAGGACAGGATACGCATAGTCATGCTTACCGGCGACATCCGAACCACTGCCGAGGCCGTGGCGCGAAGACTGGGCATCGACGAAGTGGAGACGGAGGTCCTGCCTGAGCAGAAGGGCAAGGTCATCGAGCGGCTTCAAGCGCAAGGGCGCGTGGTGGCCATGGCGGGGGATGGTATTAACGATGCCCCGGCGCTCGCTCAGGCCAATGTCGGCATCGCCATGGGGACGGGAACGGATGTGGCCATGGAGAGCGCCGGGGTCACTCTGGTGAAGGGGGATTTGCGCGGCATTGTGCGGGCGCGCCGGCTGAGCAAAGGCACTATGCGCAATATCCGACAGAACCTTTTTTTCGCGCTGGTTTACAATAGCGTCGGTGTGCCGCTGGCGGCGGGAGTCCTTTACCCGGCAGTGGGGCTACTGCTGAACCCCATGATCGCGGCGGCCGCCATGACGTTCAGTTCGGTGTCCGTGATCAGTAATGCGCTCAGGCTGCGGAGGATGGAGCTGTAGGCGGAAAGGCTGTCCGTGGTCAGTTGTCCGTTGTCCGTGGTCCGTGGTCCGTCGTCCGTTGCAATAAAACTCCCAGCCGTGCGGTGATGTTCTTCAACTGTCAACGGACAACTGACAACGGACCCAAGCCTGATCTTCGAGGTTCATAACATGACATTCCTAGCGACACGTTATCGCCTAAAACGAGACTTGACTCCAAGGGACTTTGAAAGGCTACACAGCCTCTCCACGGTTTATGGCATTCGAGGGGTATTCATTGAAGGCCGGCTTGTGGAGCTCGAATATGACGCCTCACGCTTTCACGAAGCTGAGGTCCTGGACCAGGTCCGCCAAGCGGGGATTGCCGTAGAACCCGAGAAGCCGATCCCTCCCGGGGCCTTCGATTATACAGGCGAGTTCAAAGATTCCGCTTGGCCTACGGAGGGGCTTAGCCCCGCTAACCAGAAGGGGTAGTGATCATGACAACAAACGGACACATTCCACTCGCGAGCTTTTATCTTCTGGAACGGACGGAACCGAGCCTCCCGAAACTCGAGGATTTGAGCGGGGCAATCCAGGAGACTTTGAGGGGACTGGGCATGGCGGCCGAAAAGCTGCGCGGCAAGCACATCGCGGTTGCCGTGGGCAGCCGGGGCATTGCCAGCCTGCAAGAGATTGTGGGCGCCGTGTGCGGCTGGTTGAAAACGCAAGGGGCGCGGCCTTTTATCTTTCCCGCCATGGGCAGCCACGGAGGAGGAACCGCGGAGGGCCAGCGCAAAATCCTCGAGGGATACGGCGTTACGGAAGCCGCCATGGGAGTAGAGATTCGCTCCTCCATGGAGAGCGTGCTTGTCGGAACAACCCCGGAAGGGTTCCAGGTCTTCATGGATCGGAACGCCTGGGAGTCCGACGGCGTGGTAGTGATCAACCGCATCAAGCCCCACACCGATTTTTCGGGGAAGATTGAAAGCGGCTTGTCGAAGATGTTGACCATCGGCATGGGCAAGCTGGAGGGGGCCACAGAGGGTCATCGGAACAGCTGGAAGTACGGGTTCGAGACTACCATTCGCGCCGTTTCGGGAAAAGTGCTGGCCAGCGGGAAGATTCTCTTTGGCGTGGCGGTGGTGGAGAACGAACTGCACCAGGTTGCCGTCGTCCGCGCCGCGCTTCCGGGAGACCTGGTGGGGCAGGAGGAATCGACGCTTCAACTGGCCCGCACGCTGGTGCCGTGCATTCCGTTCCCAGCATTCCACCTGCTGATGATAGACGAAATGGGCAAGAACATCAGCGGAACCGGCATGGATACGAAAGTAATTGGGCGCGGGGTGGAACTGCCGCCCGGGGAAGCGCCTGCGATTTCCATGATCTACGTACGCGAGCTCACTCGCGAAAGCGATGGGAATGCCGTGGGGGTGGGCTTCGCCGACGTCATCCATGAGCGTCTTTACCGGAAGATTGACTTTGATAAGATGTATCTCAACACACGCACCTCCCTGAATCCTGTTGCGGCCCGGTTACCCATTCATTTGCCCTCGGACCGCGAAGCTTTGGATCTCACCTTGGGTCATTTGGGAAGTCCGGAGCCGGCGGAACAGCGCATCGTTTGGATTCGAAACACGCTCAGCCTCGACCGCATTGCCATCTCAGCTTCTTTGGCTCGAGAGGCCACAGCGCTTCCGCGCTGGCGCTTGTCGGAAGGAACTCATGCCGTCGATTTTGATTCGGCGGGCGATCTCGAATCGTTGTGGGAGAGGTAGTGGCAGCCTCCGAGGTGAGCTTCAGCGCGCCCAGCCTCGGTGTCGTCGCCGGGGTCGTGACAATCGCCAATCAGGACGGGGCCAGCGATATCCCCGCACGGTGCTTCGCAGGTGTGTTATGACAAGTGATAATGCCAGAATCCTCGTGATCGGCGCTGGCGTGAATGGATTATCCGGGCCATCGGCCCATTCCGTCATTCGCTGATGCTGACGCCCTTCGGCGAGATCAACGGAACGGTCACTCCACGGCTGAAGAGGCTGGTGAACCTGCTTAATCGGGCCGGTCTCAGGGCCAAGGTCTCGACCAACGTCGTCGATTACCTCGCCATGCATGCCAGCCTTGTGGCCGTGCTCGTGCCCGGGCTGATGAAGCACGGGAGCGAGGTCAAGGCGCTAGCCCGCTCGGGCGACGACCTGAAGCTGGCCGCCGCAGCTTTTCGCGAGACTTTTCCGGTGCTGAAGGCGCTCGGACACAAGATCGTGCCCGCCAGCCTGAAGATCCTCGCCGTCACGCCGGTGTTCGTGCTGGCATTCCTGCTTCGTTTGTTTTGCAACTCCAGGATCGGCGAAGTCGGGGCGGCCTGGCACGCTCAGCAGGCGTCGGACGAGATGCTGGCACTTGCCGACGATCTCCGCGCGGCGGTTAGTTCCGGCGTTCCAGCGCCAGCCATCAGAAAAGTGTTAGACATGAAGTGAAGCAAGATTTGACTTGACAAACGCAAGGCTTTAGCCTTAGTATTCTAAGTGCGAGAGTTTCGCCGGGTCGCGCCCGGCTTTCCCCGTTGTCCCTGGGTACAACAAGGGACCAAGAGGGCCACCGATAACTCGGTGGCTCTTTTGTTTTAAGGGGGGCTGGCGCAGACCCCCGTCTTTTGGGGTCTGCGATGTCCCGAAGGGACACGCTCGAGTGGACAGCTCAATCCAGCCGGTCCATGCGCAGAACCGACGTGTCTTGCAGATAATAAAATTGCCAACTCGACCAGGGCCACTCCCCAGGCGATTTCACCAAGCCCCTCTTCGCGGGGTTGTTGTGCATGTACGGAAGTGCTTGGGCATCAGGACCCAGCCGATGAGCAAGCAGTGCATCTTGTGCCGGACTTCTTCCAGGCGCTCGACGAAGTAATGACAGAAGCGTGGAGAGAAGAAAACCGGCGCCCGGCGGTAAGTGCTGGTGGTGATGAATTGCAGTTCACCCGGGCTGTAAGTGCGATGGTAGATCGGCATGCGGCGTTCAAGTATACGCGCGGCGATGGTGGGGAGGAAGGGGCTCGTTCAGGAGCTCGTTCAGGAGTGTCCCTTCGGGACATCGCAGACCCCACAAAACGGGGTCTGCGCCAGCCCGCCCTCCGAACCTGTGAACTAATCCATGGATGGACGGACCTGTTTCACGCAAAGGCGCGAAGTACGCAAAGGTCGCAAAGGAAAGAAAGGACTTCGCCTTTGTGTCTCTTTGCGGCTTTGTCTGTGAGCGCTGTAGCACAAGGCGCCAACTTCATCGCGCCGCGAGAAGAAATGCAGATTCTTCGCTTCGCTCAGAATGACATCTCCCGCCGCGGCGGACCCAGGATGACATGTCATTCTGAGCGAAGCGAAGAATCTGCTTTTGGTTGCGGCTATGCCGCGCCCCAATTCGCCGATAAGGTCGTCGAATGCAGTAGACACTGGGTTCGGGGGGTGGGACGTCAGCGCCGGCAGGCCATGCCGAGCGTAGCCGCCTTGCGTTTCGGCTGAGATCAGTGTCCCAGGGCTC
>Ga0326727_10004781_pt1 | contig 39843 bp, 35 predicted proteins | sample MB2enrmetagenome_FD_207643 | JGI IMG/M metagenome (GOLD analysis project Ga0326727, IMG submission 207643) | Lab enriched peat soil microbial communities from McLean, Ithaca, NY, United States - MB29MY | ecosystem: Environmental > Terrestrial > Soil > Wetlands > Peat | place: USA: New York...
CGGATCTGCTGGAGGCCGCCCAAGACGAGCAATTCTTCCGGCAGCGGTTTGCCGGAGAGGCTCTCGCGGATGGCCGCCTCCAGGCCGCGCAGGGAGATTTTCCGCAAGGGCGCGGCCGCCTTGAAATCGGCCGGCACATTCTTGAGGATCTGGTTTCGCACCTCACTCAGCTTGCCCTCCGCCTCCCGCCCGGCGTTCTCTATGAGGCCGTCGGCATGAATCGAGATGCCGCCGACCTGACGAATGTTGCCGACGAGCAACCCATTGTTGAGCCCGTTATTATTGTTGTTGTTATTTACCGGGGCTGGAGCCACGGGGGCCGGTTGGGCCCAGACGAGCAGAGCGGTACCGAGCACCGCGGCGGACAACCAGAGCGCGACCCCCCACCGGTTCCAGCGGTGGGTGGACGAACGAATCGAGGCTCCCATAATACACCTCCTCCAACTAACCGGTGATAGTACCCTCGCTCGTGGGGCTGAACGGCGCCAAACACCATCCCCCCACCGACAGCTACCGTCTGGCTACCATCATGGTAACCCAAGGCTTGATGGTTTACAAGCGAATTAGGGGGCGCGCCCAGACTGCTTGGCGGTGCTAAACTGCGGCGGGGGAAACGCTTGGCCAGGATTTGTGTCATTGGCCGCCACGGTCCAGCGTATCGAGGGCCGCGACGTATTTCAGCAGCCGGTCCGCCGACCCACCCGCGCCCCTCCGGCGAGTCTTCGCCAAATACCTCGTGCCGGGCGCGATGGACGTTCTCGCTGAGATGAAATAGGAGTCCAGTCCTCGGTGAGCAGGGGACCATCACGCCGTCGCAGCCCGTGTGGACGCGCGTCGCGGGGCCGTTGTCTTGGCCTTTCGAACGGCAGTCCTCAACATCCGCTCAACGCGTTGCCACGCGGAGCGCGGTAACGAGGTCGGCGGAGCGCGGTAACGAGGTCGACCCTGACCGGCCTGCTTGACGCCTCCCTTTCTGCCTGCCCATAATGGCCGCGTGGAATTCTGTCCCCGCTGCACCCCGAGAGGAGGTTTGCCATGAGATGGTTTGCTGCGTGTCTGCTGGCGACGGCCGTGGGCCTGGCCGCGTGTGTCTCGGCCTGGGCCGCTGGAGACGAAGGGTCCTCCGCCGCCACGGGGAAGATTCGGGTGCTGTTGACCTTCGGCGGTCACGACTTCGAGCAGAAGCCGTTTTTCGCGATGTTCGACGCCCTGCCCGGGGTGGTTTATACCAAAGCCCCGCTGCCCGCGTCGGCCGCGATGCTCAAGCTGGGCCTCGAGCAGCAATACGACGTGCTCGTGATGTACGACATGTGCGGCAAGTTCTCGCCGCAGGAGCAGAAGGCATTCGTCGCGTTGCTCCAGCAGGGCATCGGCGTGGTGTCGCTGCACCACAACCTGGGCGCCCACCTGGGCTGGCCCGAATACACGAAGATCATCGGCGGCAAGTTCTGCGCCAAGGCCGAGGAGTTCGGCGGGAAGACCTACGGCCCCTCGACCTACGAGCACGGGCAGCAGATGCACATAATCGTGGCGGACAAGCTGCACCCGATCACCCGCGGCCTGGCCGACTTTACCATCCACGACGAGACCTACGGCAAGTGCTACATCGCGCCGGACGTACACGTGCTGTTGCAGACCGACAACCCGAAGAATAATCCTTCGATAGCCTGGGTAAACTCCTATGGCAAGAGCCGGGTGTTTTACTTCCAGCTCGGGCACGACTCGCAGGCCTGGTCCAACCCGGCCTATCCGGACATCGTCTCCCGCGGCATCCGCTGGGCAGCCGGACGATAGGGGGCTCTTGCACCAAGTGTTCCTCGTTCCCACGGACCTCCGTGGGAACGCCCTGGATGGCCGCTCCCGCGGCCTTTCCAGCCGCGCCGCGGCTGCCGGGACGCAGAGCGTCCACTCAGTGCGTTCCCACGCGGGAGCGTGGGAACGAGGGAACGAGAGAACGGGCAGGCGGGACGCCTGCACCACAAGCGTACTCACCCCACCAGCCGCTTCATCTCGCGGACGGCCCGCGGCAGGCCGACCATCACGGCGCGGGCGATGATGCTGTGGCCGATGTTCAGCTCGTGCATGCCCTCGATGGCCGCCACGGGGCGGACGTTGTGGTAGGTCAGGCCGTGGCCGGCGTGCAGGGCCATGCCGGCCTGGCGGATCGCGGCGCCGGCGCGGCGGAGGACTTCCAGCTCGCGCTCTTGGTCGCGGCCCGGGCGGGCCAGGGCGTATTGGCCGGTGTGCAGCTCGACGGCGTCGGCCTTCAGCCGGGCGGCCGCGTCGATCTGCCGCTCCTGGGGATCGAGGAACAGGCTGACCGAAATGCCCGCCGCCTGGAGCGCCCGGATGACCTCGGCCATTCGCTCCGGCTGGACGGCCACATCCAGCCCGCCTTCCGTAGTGACTTCCTCGCGGCGCTCCGGCACGAGCGTGGCCTGGTCGGGCTTGACCTGGCAGGCGATGGCCAGCACGCCCGGATCGCAGGCCATTTCCAGGTTGAGCTTCACGTGGACGGTCTGGCGGAGAATCCCGAGGTCGCGGTCCTGGATGTGGCGGCGGTCCTCGCGGAGGTGCAGGGTGATGCCGTCCGCCCCGCCCAGCTCGGCCAGCACGGCCGCCCACACCGGGTCGGGCTCGTAGGTCCGCCGCGCCTGGCGGAGGGTGGCCACGTGGTCGATGTTTACGCCGAGCTCAGGCATGTTATCACTCGCAAGTCACCTGCGGACGCTGTTGGTCTAACTGGCCCTCTTCAGGCCCTCACCCCCTGCCCCTCTCCCGCGACCAACCTTCGGTCGGTGCCCGGAGGGGAGACTTATGGCACCAGGTCTACGTCCGCCGGGAGGTCCTCGACGAAGCGGGCCAGCAGGTTGGCCGCATGATCGAGGTCGTCCAGGGAGATCATTTCCACCGGGCTGTGCATGTACCGGTTGGGGATGCTCACCAGCGCGGCCGCCGCGCCGGCGCGGTTGACCTGGATCGGGTTGGCGTCGGTCGGACTGGCGCGGCCCGAGGCGCCCAATTGGTACGGGATTTCATGTTCCTTGGCGGCCTGCAACAGCCGTTGAACCAGCTTAGGGTTCATATTCGGCCCGCGATAGATGACCGGCCCTTTGCCCAGCCGCACGTCGCCTTCTTCCTTCTTTTCGATGGTGGGGCAGTCGGTGGCATGGGTCACGTCGACGGCCACTCCCACCTGCGGATCGATGCCGAAGGCGCTGGTGCGGGCGCCGCGGAGTCCGAGTTCTTCCTGGACGGTCGAGACGGCGTACACCGCACAGCGGAGTTTCTCGCGGTCGGCCCGGCGGAGGGCCTCCAACACGACCCACAGCCCCGTCTTGTCGTCCATCGCCGAGGACATCGCCCGGCGGTTCCGCAGCTCGCCGTAGTGCAGCTCGACGGTCACCGGGTCGCCGACGCGGACCGCCAGCGCGGCGTCGTCCTTGCTGGAGGCCCCGATGTCGAGCCACAGGTCCTTGAGCTTGGGCACCTGCTTGCGTTCTTCTTCGCTCAAGAGGTGGATCGGCTTGCGGGCGATCAGGCCGGGCACGGGCCCTTTCTCGCCCCAGACGGTCATGCGCTGGCCCACCAGCACCTGCGGGTCCCAGCCGCCGATGGCGTTGACGAACACGAATCCGTCGTCGTCGATGTGCTGGACGATCAGTCCGATCTGGTCGCAGTGGCCGGCGAGCATGACCCGCAGCGGGGCCCCCGCGTTGCGGACGGCGATCACGTTGCCGTGCAGGTCGGTGCGGACTTCGTCGGCCGCCGGGCCGATGTAATCGCGGACGACCTGCTGCAGAGGGCTCTCGTAGCCCGACGGGCTGGGCGTGTTCAGGACGGTTTTGAAGAAGTCGTAGGCGCTGGGGTCCATAGTAAGCCTTCGAGGTTGGTTTGAGTGCCCTTGTGTCCCCTAGGGTGTGACCCTGGCTATGCGATGCCTCCCCACGATCTCGATAACAATCGCCGGGCGTTCGCGGAGCAACTGCAACATCCGCAGCGCCGCGTGCGAAGGTTTTCGTTCTCCCTGCTCCCAGCTTTGCACGGTCTTGGTGGAGACATTCAGCACCCGCGCGAACACGGCCTGCGACATGCCGGTCTTGGTGCGCAAGGAGATTACTTCTTTCCCGGCAATCTCAGGTGGCGGGGCGGGGACCCGCACGGTCCGCAAAGTCAGCTCTCCCTTGGCAAACTGAACGGCCTCGGCGAGACCGACCCTCAGCCTGTCGGCCAGGGGCTTCCGCTTCGACTTCGTAATCACGGCTCTTGTTCCTCCTTGGGCTTCCTGACGCTCTCGACAATCAGTCTCTTGTACTCTCGGGCAAGCTCCCGGAGGTTTTTCTTCTCGGCAGGCGTCAGGTCATCTTTTTCGCCCTTGCCGTAGATGTCGAGCATCAGGAACTGGTTGGCCTCGGGGATGTGGAGGTAGATCACCCTGGCTCCGCCCCGCTTACCCTTCTGCCGCCTGCGGTCGGCAATGCGGAGCTTCCGCAGCCCGCCGCAGCCCGGTATGACATCACCCTTCTGTGGGCTGGCGACAAGCTCCCTCTGAAGTTCGGCGTAGGCATTGCCGGGCAGGAACCTGGGCTGCCACTTGGAAAAATCGGTCGTTTCGACGAACGTCTTCAATATTCTATCCTACCCTGTAGGATAAAGCAACACTACCCAGACACTCCCGGGGCCGGCGTAGCCGCGGACGATCTGCTGCAACGGGCTCTCACAGCCCTACGGGCTGGGAGTCGCCAGGACGGCCTTGAAGAATTCGTGGGCGGCAGGGTCCGTGGCGATGGCGTGCCCCGTTTCTTGCACCAGGCGTTATGAGGGTACGGGTCGGGAAAAAGTAAAGGGTTGAATCCAGGGGTTAGGCGGTGCGACGGCTGCAATCTCGATATACGCCTCTCCCCTTATCCCCCCCTGAAGTTATCCTCGCTCAAGTCCGAACAAATGCCATCGGTCCCGATACCGCGCCTTGAGTGGTCCTATCTTAACGGCGGCCCTATCGTCGTGTCCGTCCCCGTTGCAATACAAGCTTCTTTCATCCTTGATGATCTCGCGCCCGCTGAGAATGAAGTACTCCACTGCATCGCCAGGGTTGTTCAGTAACACGAAAACGTAGGTGTGATCTGGAATGACATCCTGAATGCGAAGTGGAAAACAGTTGGTGTTCCGTAGAGTCTTGACCTGGATATTGTATTTCTTCTTCGTCGTCTCGGAGTAGGCAAAGAGATCGACCGACTTGGCGTTGCCCAGTGTTAACGAAACCTGCAATTCTCGCTTGAACAACTCGGCCGCAACGAACAGTTCTCCAGCGAGTCCCGACTTTTGGGAATCCCTCCGTTTCCTCATATCTTCCCCTCCAGGACTACTGATTTGGGGGAGTTCCGGGGAGGCACAGCTTAATTCGCACGGCTTTTGCACTTCGGACCGCGTTTCCGCGGCCCGAGGCCGCGACCGGCCGTCGCGCACCACATGGCCCGAAGGCCCTGAACGCACCGGGTCTCGCGCGGGGCGTTTTGGCCTTGCCTTCTCTGGTCCAGGCCGCATTTTGGGCGTCTTTGCGGAAGTTTGCAAGGGTGGCAGCCGAGGTTAACCACGCGCCCCCGAATTGCGCCCTATTTGGCGCCTCCGGGGATGTGTCCCGCATGATTTCTGCATCCGCCCCCTCAAGCCGGAGGCTTGGCAGACAGTAGCCGGGGGTCGGAGCGCAGCGCAGACCCCCGGAAAACGATCCCGCGGGCCCATGCACCCTGGAGGGGTGCAAGAAGATCGTCTCTGTCACCCCGATGGGGTGAGGTTCGTTTGGCCATCCAATTCCGGGGGTCTGCGCCGACCATGCCGTACATGGTGCCCGGTCGGTGCCCGGCGACCCCCGGCTACCATCTGGCAACCCTTCGGGTTGTCTCCCGCCAGGAGAGAAAAGGGGAGTTACTCTTGGGCTGTCGCTTACGGATTCGCAAAGATCTCGCCGACGCGGCAGCGGAAACCGCCCAGCACGTCTTCGCCCGTCAGCTCGTCGTTCTCCGTCAACGTCTTGATGTCGGGGCCGGGCCGGTAAACGCTGACGGTCCGCCATTTCGGATTGACCACCCAGACCATCAGGGCGCCGGACTCCAGCCATGCCTGCACCTTCTCGTCCACCTCACGGAACGTATCGCCGGGCGACACGACCTCGACGGCCAGGTCGGGCGGTCCCGGCCAGAAAGCGTCCTCGGGCAGTTCCGCGGGAAGGCGATCCTTATGAACGAACGCGATGTCCCGCGCCCGCACCGTGTCCGGGTCGCGACTCAAGAGGAAGCCCGTTCCGGCGGAAAATATCTTGCCGAGTCGGTTCTGCCTGACATGGGAGCCCAACAGTCCGAGGAGCCGGCCTCCAATGTCCCCATGTTCCTATCTTGCCAGCGGCGTTTGATAAAGTTCTCCCGCGATCAACTCATAGCGATACCCGTCGCTGGGCATGTGGAGGAGTTGTTCGGCTGTGACGAGGGTCGTGGTGGTCATGGCTTGGCTCTTCTCCGGGGGGTACCCACCCACTGCAAGACCTTATAGCCTCCCACGGCGCGGGCTTCCATCCCGGCAGGCGCTCAGGCTGCCCGAGGAAAAGGGATAGCCAACAGGCCGGAGAGAGCAAGTGGCGCGTACACCACGGCACCCATGTACCGGGCAAGTCGCTTACGTTGGATGATCCCGACCGACAGCCATAGCAGCAACAGCACGAGACAACTAAACACGAGCCGTTCCCAATAGTTGGGTGCGTCGAGAACGGACGGCAGAAACACAAACGCGAGGGTACAGAAGGTCCCAAACGCAAGATCCAGGACAGAAACAACGAGAACGGCCATCGGCTTCATCGCTTGTCCTTTCGCACGGCTGCGCTCAGCCGCGCAACAGCGTGTCGAACTCTTCCTCGCTGATTACCTGGACTCCCAATGATTGCGCCTTCGCCAGTTTGCTGCCGGCCTTCTCGCCCGCCAGCACATAGTCGGTATTCTTGGAGACGCTCCCGGCGGCGCGGCCGCCGTGCCTGGCGATCAGCTCTTCGATCTCCTCGCGGCCGTAATTGGCCAGCGTGCCGGTCACGACGATGGTCTTGCCTTCCAGGGTCCGCCGGCCGGCAGCCGGGGCCGCCGACTCCATCGCCACGCCCAGCGCCTGCAGGTCCCGCAGCGTGTCCTTGCCATACTTGCTGTGGAAGAAGTCATAGACGCTCTGGGCAATGATGGGGCCGATCTCGGGCGTGCGGCTCAGCTCGTCTACGCCCGCCGCCGCCAGGGCCTCGATCGTGCGGAATTTCTCCGCCAGCACCGCGGCTACCCGCGTGCCGACGTGGCGGATGGCCAGCGCGGCCAACAGCCGGGCGAGCCCCCGGCCCTTGCTCGCCTGGATCGCCGAGAGCAGGTTGGCCGCGGACTTCTCGCCCATCCGCTCCAGTCCCGTGAGCTGCGCGGGCGTCAGCCGGTAGAGATCGCCGTAGCTGCGGACCAGCCCTTGGCCGACAAGCTGGTCCACGAGCTTGTCCCCCAGGCCTTCGATGTCCATGGCGTTGCGGCTGGCGAAGTAGCGGAGCCGCTCCTTGATCTGAGCGGGGCACTCGGGATTCGGGCAGCGGATGTAGACGCCCCCCTCGTCCTTGACCAGGCCCGCGCCGCACTCGGGGCACGCCGTGGGAAACGCGAACTTCCGCAGGTGGCCCTGCCGCTCGGCCGTCTCCACGCGGACCACGTGCGGAATGATCTTGCCCGCCTTCTCGACCACCACCACGTCGCCCACGCGGACGTCCTTGCGCTGGATCTCGTCGGCATTGTGCAGGCTGGCGCGGCTGACCTTGGTCCCGGCGATCTCGACCTCCTCCAGCTCGGCCACGGGCGTGATGGCGCCCGTCTTGCCCACTTGCACGTCGATTCTCTTGACCCGGGTGGTCGCCTCGTACTTCTCGAACTTGTAGGCGATGACCCAGCGGGGGGCCTTGGACGTGGCCCCCAACCGCTCCCGCTGCGCCAGGCTGTTGACCTTCAGCACCAGCCCGTCGATCTCGAAGTCCAGCTCGTGCAGCCGCTCGATCAGCCCGCCGCAGTGCGCGACCGCCTCGTCGAACGACGGGAAGCAGGCCGCCGCGGGGGTAATCGGGATGCCGAACTCCTGGACCCGGCGGAGGAACTCCATGTGGCTGGCCACTGCCAAGCCCGCGCTCTGGCCCACCGAGTGGCAGAAGAACCGCAGCCGGCGGCGGGCGCAGACCGCCGGGTCGAGCTGGCGGATGCTGCCGGCGGTGACGTTTCGCGTGTTGGCAAACAGCGGCTCGCCGCGCCGCTTTTGCTCTTCGTTCAACAGCACGAGGTCGCGGTTGGTCATGTAGACCTCGCCGCGGACCTCCAGCGCGGCGGGCGGGTCCTTGCCCAGCAGCCGCAGCGGGACGTCGCGAATCGTGCGGACGTTGTGCGTGATGTCGTCGCCCACCCGGCCGTTGCCGCGGGTCACGCCCCGCAACAGCGTCCCCTCCTCGTAGACCAGCGATACCGCCACGCCGTCCACCTTCAGCTCGACCACCCACTCGATCGTCTCGCCGGGCAAGAGCTTCGCGGTGCGGTCGCCGAACTTTTTCAGGTCCTCGAGGCTGTAGGTGTTCTCGATCGAGAGCATCGGCAGGCGATGCTCGACCTGGGGGAGCTCGGCGACCGGCTGGTCGCCGATCCGCCGCGTGGGGCTGTCGGGCGTGACCAGCTCCGGATGCTCGGCTTCCAGCCGCTCCAGCCGCTTCATGAGCTGATCGTACTCGCCGTCGCTGATCTCCGGCTTGGCCGCCACGTAATAGAGGTAATCGTGGTGCCGGATCTCCGCGCGAAGCCTCCCGATCTCCACCGCTGGATTCAAGGACATCGCAAGCTGGCCCTCATCGCCTGTACCACGCCAGGCCGTAGGTCATGCTTCAGCATAACACCCGCCGCTGCCCTCACCCCCGGGTACCCGCGCGCGGGTGCCTCTCCCGGAGGGAGAGGGGATCTTTTCAGTCGCAGCCGCAGGCCGCCACGCAGGAACCGGTCATCCCTCCCAACGGGTGGGGAATCAGGCACAGGAAGCGCAGGGGCCCCGTGCCCGTGTTGCGGAACTGGTGTACCTCCTGCGGCGCAACAAAGACGACCGTGCCGGGCTCAAGCGGGTGCTCGCCCGAGGCGGCCAGGGCGATCCCGCGGCCCTCCAGCACGAAGACCTCGTGCTCGTAGGCGTGGGAGTGCCGGGGGGTGTGGCCGCCGGGCGCCAGCTCGAATTGCCGCATGGTGAAGCCCGGGGCGCCGTCCTCCGGTCCGATCAGGCACCGCATCCGGCAGCCCGCCGCCCCTGGCATCTCGACCGGCGCCGCCTCGATCTGTTCGCACGCAGTGACTTTCATCGTGGGACTCGCTGGACCAACGGGAAACCCCCGCCATTATACCACGGGATGGAGCAGGTGATTAGTGGGCACGGCATATAGGACCCACGGGGCCTACAGGACCTATCTTTCGGCACGCCCACGCAAGCGTTACCATAGAGTAGGACCTATGGGTCCAGGACACCCTTGGCTGCCCTCGGAGCTCCCCATGCCGCGTCGCAACATCGCCTGGTCGGTTTTGATCGTCGTGGTCTCGTTGGTCTGCTACCAGAAAGTGCCGGCCAATCGCTACGGACGCGTCCTGGCCGGTGTGCTCGACCGGGTGGGCCGGGACTATTACCTCCCGATCCAGGACCTCGATCTGTTCGAGGGGGCGATGCGGGGCATGGCAGGCCAGCTCGACGAAAACTCCATCTACGTCGCCCCCGCCAAGAAACAGAGTTTCGAGGAAGATATCAACAAACAGTTCGAAGGCATCGGTATCAACGTCTGGATCGACCCGAAAACCAACCAGCTCACGGTGATCAGTCCCCTGCTGGGCACCCCCGCCTACGAAGCGAAGATCCGCGCGGGCGACCGCATCCTGAAGATCGACGACCAGAGCACCCAGGGGATGACCGTGGACGACGCCCGCCGCCGCCTCCGCGGCAAGGCCGGCACCTCGGTGACCCTGCTGATCCTGCACGAAGGCGAGACGCAACCGACCGAGAAAACCCTCGCGCGACGGATCATTCAGGTGGACACCGTCTGGGGAGATACCCGCAACCCCGACGGCACCTGGAACTACTTCCTCCCCGGGCCGGGCAAGGCCGGGCGGGGGCGGATCGCCTATGTCCGCGTCACCGCCTTCGCCGACGCCGAGAAAAGCGACGAGTCGGGCGGCAAGGCCAAGAGCACGGTGACCGACCTGAGAGACGTGCTGGAGGACCTGACCAGGCAAGGCATGCGCGGGCTGGTGCTGGACCTCCGCGACGACCGGGGTGGATCGCTCCAGGCCGCCGTCGAGATGTGCGACCTCTTCCTCTCCGCGGGCGAGATCGTCACCGTCCGCAGCCGCGAGGGGCGCGTCGGCCGCGCCTACTACGCCAGCGGCAAGGCCCCCTTCACCGGCTTCCCCATGGCCATCCTCGTCAACGATCGCACCGCCAGTGCCAGCGAGATCGTTGCCGCCTGCCTGCAAGACCACCACCGCGCAGTGATCGTCGGCCAGCAGAGCTACGGCAAGGGAACGGTCCAGCAATTGATGGACCTCGGCCAGGCCGGGACGCTCAAGCTGACGGTGGCCACCTACTGGCGCCCCAGCGGCCGGAACATCCACCGCAACCGGGGTGAGGAGGAGCCGGGCGCGACGTGGGGCGTCCTGCCGGACGAGGGTTACGAGGTGGTCCTCGACAAGGAGGAGTTCGCTCGTTTCCTCCGCTGGCGGCAGGACCGCGACATGCCGCCGGGCACCACGCGCAGCGTGGTCGCGGCTTCGCACCCGCCGGGGGATGAATCGGCCAAGCCCTTCGTCGATCGCGCGCTGGCCAAAGCGGTCGAGTACCTTGCGGGCCGGGAGTCGCGGGAGTAGCGCGGGGAAAGGTCTTTGGGCTCGGCCGCTTGCGGCTTCGCACGTTCCCGGGTGGCCCAAAACTGCGCTTGCGGCGGCCACATGCCATGCTAAGATCGCGGTGAGTTGGCCCGAGCGTGGCGCCGAGGTGACATAGGGGTGTCATAGCGGGCCGGCCGCGCCGCCGCCCCAGGTGCGAAAAGCTCATCGCTGCTGCGCCCACCCGTCGAAGAATACTCCAGGCCGGCGCTAGGGACCATCGAAAGGAAAGCAGCCATGCCGCGACCCAAGGCGATCGGCTCCCAGCCGGCTCTCCCGCGCATCGACGCGGCGGGCCGCCACAAATTGCCCGCGCACTGCCTCTGCGACGCCCGGCGAGCCGCCCTGCCCAACGGCGTGCTCGTCCTGGTCGAGCGCCCCAGGCGATGGGTGCCGCTCTCCGAGTGGGACATGCCCCGGCGGGCCGTGGTCATCGAAGTCGTCGATCACCCACTTGCCGATCCGGCGACCTATCTGCGGCAGTACAACGCCCTGTCGTTGGACGAGTCGGGCACGACGTGGGCTGCCTGGGCCCTGGCGACGCCCACGGTCGGAGCCGAGGCCGACCTGCGCGGGCCGCGGTGAAGCGTCCCCCGGTGTGGCACTGCTTGTTCCAAGCAGTGGCACACACCCGGGTTACCGCGGGCGGCCGGGTTTTCCGCGCCCGGAGCGCTTCGCCTCGACCTTCCGATAGCGGTAGACGCCGGCCATGGCGTCTTCCAGCTTCCCCGAGGCCTCCCGCAGGAGCTTCCGCAACTGACCGAGTGCCGACAGCGGCAGCACGTCGTTCAGCAGCAGGTCGCCGCGGGCGATTTGGCCTGATTGGCGGGCCTTCTCCCAGCGCTTGCACAGCTCGGCAAAACCGGTCGCCAACTCGCCGAGCGGCTCGGCGAACCGCTCGCGCACGTCGTTTGCAGTGAGGTAGTGTCCCACGGTGCTCCCTCGCAACAGGCGGAATCACTCTACTAGCATAGCCTCTTCGGCGGTCTTGCCTAGCCCCCCGCGGTGGAATCCTCCGAAAAGTCGCCAGGAGAATCCGCCCGGCGGCCGCACAAATAGTACATATTCGTCTAGAAATCGGGCCAGCCATTTTGCTAGATTTTAGCCAGCGGCCGCCTGGGAGAGGTCACGATGATTCCCGCATGGAAAGTCCAAGCCGTCCAGACTCTGCTGGCGGAAGGCCACATGAGCCAACGCCAAATTGCCAAGCACCTGCAGGTCTGGCGGGGGATTGTGGCGGGTATCGCCCGCGGAACCCGGCCCGCGTGCCGCTGCGCGGAGCGCGCCGCGGGGCCCGACACCGTGTTGCGGGGCGGGCCCCCCGAGCGCTGCCCCGGCTGCGGTGGGCTGGTCACCATGCCGTGCCTGGCCTGTCGAACGCGGGCCGCGCGGACGGCCCGGCCCTGCGGTGCGGCCGGCTCGTGCGACTTCAACGAGCGGCTGGAACTGCGGCTCTTCGGGCTGGACCGAACCCGCTACGAGGAACTCCGCGCCCGGCGCGGAGCAGAGGTCTTAGGTCTTGGGTCTTAGGTCTTGGGCCTTTGGCGTTCGATCTTTGGTCCCGGCTTGCAACCCTAAGGCCAAAGACCCAAGACCCAAGCCGCCACATCCAGGAGATCCGATCATGAACCGCTCTTGCAATCCAGCGTGTGCCCGGCCGGCAGCCGCCCGCCCGGCCGTTTACTCCGCATACCGCCGCTATCTGCGGACCGGTGACATTGCCCTGGCGCGGTCCGACGGGCGATGGCCCGACCGCCTGATCGCCTGGGGCACCGGCTCCCCTTACGTCCATGCGACGATGATCGGCTGGTGCGGCGACGTGCTGATGTTGGCCGAGGCCCGCCAATGGCGCGAGAGCCACCTGGTGACGCTCAGCAGCCAGGTCAAGCGGTGGCCGGGCCTTTACGACGTCTACCGCGTCCACCGGCCGTTCCGGCCCCGCACGGCGTGGAACACGATGGTCCGCGCCAGCGGAACACCCTACGGTTGGGGGCAACTGCTGGCGGTGGCACTAGGAAAACTATTCGGCCCGCGGATGCCCAGGCCCGAAAACGACCCGGCCGAGGACTATCCGCGGGACTGTTCGGCGCTGGTGAACTTTGCCTGCCGCGCAGGCGGCCGCGTGCCCCGCAGCGAGTTGCCCGACGCCCAGGTCGAGCCGGGCCACCTCGCCGACCCCGCCTTCGCCCGCTATCTCTGCACGCTCGTCTGGGACGAAGAAGGGATGGGGGATTAGGGATTGGGTTTCAGATTTCGGATTTTAGATTTCAGATTGGCGCTAGCCACCAGCCACGAGCCACTACCATGACTTCGCCCGACACCGCCCGCTTGCACCAACGGATCGACGAGCTGGTCGAAAAGATCAGCCAACTCAGCGAGGTGGTGGCCGAGAGCCTGGCAGCCTGCGACTCCTGCCGGCCGTTCGTGCTGGGGGGTCTCGGGCGGCCGTCGCTCTCGGACCGCATCGGCGGCGTGCAGCAAGAGATTTACGACGCCCGCCGCGAGCTGGGCGAGAAGATCGCCGAAGTGACCCAGGACGTCACCGTCCTGAAGACGGCCCGCGAAATTGGCGCCCGCTTCTTCTGGACCGGCGTCGGCGTGGCCGGCACGCTTTCCGGAACCATCGTCAGCGTGCTCTTGAAATGGTGGCTGGGCGGGTGAGTGGGCAGCGGTTGGGCGGCGGGCGGTGCAGCAAATGCCGGTCGGCGAATTCGAGGTAGCGCTGCCAATCGTAATCGGTCACCTCGTGCTTGCCGTGGCGGATGTGATAGCCGATGGTGCTCTCGATGGGGAACTCGACGGCAGGCATGGCGTCGGCGGCCAGGCCCTCGCTGCCCAGGAGCCGGTAGACCGCGTCGGCCCCCTTGGCCGAAAGGAACTCGCCGCGGGGGTCGGCCCAGCGGTCCTCCTCGGCGCTGGCCACGTAAACCGGCCGCGGGGCCACCAAGGCCAGCAGCATGTGCTGATCGACCGGCAGCTCGTCCACCCGTTGCCCGAACCGCTTGTAGCTCGCATTGAACCAGTGCGGGAAGCTCTGGTTCATTCGGGCGGGAGTCTCGCCGATGCGGCGGCGGGCCAGCGATGCCCCGCCGCAGCCGGAATCGTTCGAGATGACCAGGGCGAACCGCGCGTCCCGGGCGCCGGCCCAGAGGGCCGTCTTCCCCAGCCGCGAGTGGCCCAAGACGGCGACGTGCCGGGCATCCACGTCAGAATCGGTCTGGAGGTAATCCATGGCCCGGGAGAGTCCCCAGGCCCAGGCGGCGACTGCGCCCCAGGCCTCGGGGTCCGGCTCGCTTTGTCCGGGCGGCAGCAAGGCCCCGCGGACGCCCTGCCGCCAACCGTCCGGGCGGTCGGGCTCGATGTCAAAGTACCAGGCCGTGGCCAGACCGTAGCCCCGCGCGAGGATCATTTCCACCGGCCAGCGGCTGCGTTGGTTGCCGCGGGGTTTTTCGGGCGCCCCGCGGTCCCGCTCGTCCGGGATCGTAATGCCCGGATCCAGGCTCACGGTGTGGTTGCCCTCGAAGTTCAGCCCGAGGAACACGGGCACGGGCTTGGCCGCCGGCTTGGGCAGGTAGAGGAGCAGGTCCATTTTCGGGCCGGCCGGGCCCGCAGTGAAGCGGATGCGAACTTCCTTTCGCAGGGCCTTGCCGTCCAGGGCGTCGGCGGACGAGCGGAGTTGGAAGGTCATGGCCTCGGGCCGGCCCGGGGCCTTCCCGTACATCGACTGCTCGAACAGCCCGAGGATCTCCGCCCGGCGGACATCCCGCCACGTGGCCGCATCGGCCACGCGCTGCCCGTTGGCCAGCAGCAGCGGATCGGGCAGCGTGTAGGGCGGCACTTTGTTCTCGTCGTAGTTGGGCTGAAAGTCTGCGGTCATGGCCCTGCCTGGCAGAAGGAGAGTCGCTGAGATTACCACGCCGAGAAGGACTGCACAAGTTCGCATTGCAGGACTCCTTTTGGTCATTTTCCCGGCCCGACGGCCACTAGGTGCGTTCGCGTAGCCACGAAGAGCATGCCGTCGGCGGCCACCGGCGTGGTGTAGATGGCGGCGCCCATGTTGTTCTTGGCCAGGACCTTCAGCGTAGGCGCCAGCGCGAAGACCACCATATCACCGTCCTCGTCGCCGAGATAGATCTTGCCGTCGGCCACCAGCGGCGTGCCCCACACGGCCGAGAGCATGTCGTAGGTCCAGTGGACGCGGCCGGTGCGGGCGTCGAGGCAGTGCACCAGCCCGGACAGGTCGGCGATCACCAGCAGGTCGTCCTTGATGACTGCCGTGCTGAGCGTGCGGTGCATGGTTTGCTTGAAATCTGCCGGCGGGGCACCGGGCGCAGCGGGGGCATTCGCCGCGGCGCGGCCGGTATAGTGCCAGACGGCGGCGGAGTTGGGGTTGGCGCGGACCACGTCGCCGGCCGCCGGGTCGGCCGCTTGCAGCCGTCGCGGCGGCAGCGGCTTGCCGGCGCGGTCCAGGACCAACTCCGGGCTCACGTCGCCGCGCTGGCTGGCGTCGATGCACCACAGGTGGCCGGGGCCCTCGCCGAACTCCGGGTCGTCGCCCGTGCCGATGTACACCCGCCCCGCGTGGATCAGCGGCGTGGCGACCAGCGTCGCGCGGTCGCCTTGGCCGCCGTCTTTCCACATGGACGTCTTGGGGTTGCAGTCGAACTTCCAGAGCAGCTCGGGGCGCGGCAGCGCGGCGGAGCCAGGGGGTGTGGCGCCCGTGGACTCATCCCCCCGACGCAGTCGGGGGGCTTTAGCGGGGGAGGAATCTCCGCTACTGACCCGGAAGCTGTAAACCCAACCGTCGCCGCCGGCAAAGATCGCCTGCCCAACGCCGCCGATGACGGCAAAGGCGGGCGAGGACCATTGGCCGTGTACGATGTTGGCTCCGGGCGAGCCGTCGGCCCAGACCAGCCGCCCGCTGTTCTTCTCCAGCGCGATGAAGCTGGGCGCGGCGGGGGCCGGCACAGTCTTGTGCGATTTGTCGACGCCGTTGGAGGTATTGACCAGCAACAGCTCGCCGGCCGCGGTCAGCGAGCAGCAGGTCATGTTGTGCGGCACTACGCCCAGCTCGCGCATCATGTCGAAAGACCAGAGGATTTCGGGCTGGCGGCTGCCGGGCTTGGCAGGATCGGTCTCGGCGCAAACGACCTCGCAACGATTGGTCACCAGCCAAAAGCGGTGCTTGGCCGGCTCGACCAGCGGCGAGCAGCAGATGCCCACCTGCGGAAAATCCACGGCGTCGCCGCCGGGGAGCTTCTTGCGGGAAAGCTGCCAGAGGAAACGGCCGCCGGACTCCGTGAAGCACAAGAGGCAGCCGAGATCGACCCTGGCCGGGTACTGGTCGAGCCAGCCGGCCCCGTTGTTGGTGGCACAAAACACCTTGCCGCCGGCCGCCACGGGGGTGCCGTAGGTCTGCGAGCCGAGCCGGGCCACCCAGCGGACGCCCTTGGCCGAAGCCGGCAGCCATTCGCCCGTCTTGGACTCGAACTGCCCGACGTTCCACTCCACCGGGAGATTGGTGACCTCGGAGACATTGTTTCGTGACGGCGCGCCGGCTCCCTGGGGGTCGTCGGCGGCCGGCGCCGCCCACAGCAGGCCGCAAAACGCGGCGGACCACAACCCCAGGCAAACGCTGGGACAGACAACGCGGGTTCGCATGCGGGACTTCACGGCGGGACTTCTGCGGAGGTGTGCAAGGGGGATGGGACCTTCTATGTTAACCTACTTTTGCAAAGGCTGGGAGAGTTTGTCGTTTGGCGGGAGATTATCGGCCGCCCAGCGGGGTTGGCGGTCCATACAACCGCTACAGTTTGGCTGGTCTCCGGGGGCGGAAAAGTTTGCGCGTTAGGAGCACTAAACCTTTTGCCGAAAATACCTTCCGTGCGTTCAAGGCTGTTTGGCGAGGCAGCCGATACGGTTACTGACCCTTTGCCAGTGGCGCGTGCCGCGGTGGCACGCTGCGAGGGCGCGTCAGGCGACCCGGATCGGGTATACATCGGGCCAAGGAAAGGTCCGACGCCCCTGGCGCAGTACACGGTGCGAACTGCGGGTGCTGACCTGCCTTCCCTACCCGCGATCTCCAACCACGCCTGAGTCGGTTCTTACCCATGGGAGGACCCGCCCACGCCATGGGGTGATGCGAACAAACGCGGCACTCCGGTTTGTGGTCGCCAGATCGGAACACCCAGCACGGCAGTTCATTGTAAAGGAGTTGTTGCTCGATGAAAAGCAAGATCATGTTTGGAGCGCTCCTGCTGAGCGTGGCCCTCTACAGCCAAGGGTTCGCCGGCGAACTCCTGTGCGGTAGCTGCGGCGAGTGCGGCGGCTGCGCGAAGCCGGCCTGTTGCGAACAGGCGGCCAAGTGCTGCGCCCCTGAGCCCGCCTGCTGTGAGAAGGTCTGTTGCGAGAAGAAGTGCTGCAAGATTCGCGACTTGTTCTGCGGCCTGAGAGAGGCCTGCGCGTGCAACAAGTGCTGCGCGACGTGCGAGACGTGCTGCCAGGCGAAAGCCTGCTGCCCGGAACCCGCCTGCTGCTGCAAGCCCGCCTGCTGCGAAAAGGCCTGCTGCTGCAAGCCCGCTTGCTGCGAGAAGCCGTGCTGCTGCAAGCCGTGCTGCGAGAAGCCGTGCTGCTGCAAGCCCGCCTGCTGCGAAAAGGCCTGCTGCTGCAAGCCCGCCTGCTGCCAGCCGTGCTGTGAGAAGCCGTGCTGCTGCAAGCCCGCTTGCTGCGAAAAGGCCTGCTGCTGCAAGCCCGCCTGCTGCAAGCCCGCTTGCTGCGAGAACGCTTGCTGCGAGAAGCAGTGCTGCTGCCGCAAGACGTTGGCCGACGTGTGCAACGGCCTGTTCGGCTGCAAGAAGTGCTGCTGCAAGTGCACCTGCTGCGAGAAGCCGGCTTGCTGCTGCGAGGCTGGTTGCGGCTGCGGTGGTGCTACCAGCACCCCGGCGGTTGCCCCGGCTCCGGCCCCGAAGACCGAGTCGGCCCCGCTGCCCAGCGCCCCGAAGGCTGAGATCCAGAGGACCGATCCGTCGGCCTGATGGTTCCCCAATCGCGGCGTTGTGATTTACCCGGTCTGCCCAGGCCAATCCCCTGGGCAGATCGCGTTTCTTGGGACGGGGAATAGGAGAACGAAGCGCATGAACTAGACCCGTCGCCCGGGATCTGCGATGATCTATGTCAGTAACGCCCGCTGGACAATCCTGCGAAGCCGCAAGCGGCCCTAGTCCCCAATCCCCCCTCCCATGCTCCCCGCCTGGCACCACAGCCTGCTGATGAAGGCCGCCCGCCGTGAGCCAACCCGGCGGATCCCCGTCTGGCTGATGCGGCAAGCCGGCCGCTACCTGCCCGAATACCGCGCGTTGCGGCGACAACTCGACTTCCTTGCCCTGTGCAAGGATCCCCAGCGGTGCGCCGAGGTGGCCATCCGCACGGTCGAGCGGCTGGGTGTCGACGCGGCCATTCTGTTCTCGGACCTGTTGCTGATCCTGGAGCCGATGGGGCTCGGGCTGGAGTTTCCCGGGAGTGGCGGGCCGCGCTTGCGCAACCCGATCCGCTCGGCTTTCGACGTGGACCGGCTGCGGGAGCTGCCGGGCATGGACGGTTTGGAGTTCGTCGCTGAGGCGGTGCGGAGGACCCGGGCCGGCTTGCCCGACCACCTGCCGCTCATCGGTTTCGCCGGCGCCCCCTTCACCCTGGCGGCGTACGCGGTCGAGGGGGGGCCGAGCCGCGACTACCGCCTCACCAAGAGCCTGATGTACACGGATCCTGGGGCGTGGGATGCGCTGCTGGGCCGCCTGGCACGGTCCGTGGCACGCTACCTCGCCGCCCAGATCGACGCCGGCGCCCAGGCGGTCCAAGTGTTCGACAGTTGGGTCGGTTGCCTGGGCGCAGACGACTACCGGCACTACGTGCTGCCGCACAGCCGGGCGGTCTTTCAGGCGCTGCAGGCATTCAGAATGGACGTGCCGGCGATCCATTTCGCCACGGGCAACCCGGCCTTGCTGCCGCTCTTGGGCGAGGCGGGAGGCAGCATCATCGGCGTTGACTGGCGGTCCCCGTTGGAGGACGCCTGGCGGGCCGTGGGCGATTCCAAGGGCCTGCAGGGGAATCTCGATCCGGCGGTCCTGCTGGCCTCGCCGGCCGAGATCCGCCGCCGCGTCCGCCAGATGATCGAGCCGGTGCGCGGCCGCGCGGGGTACATCGCCAACCTCGGCCACGGCGTACTCCCGCAAACCCCCGTGGAAAACGTCCTGGCGATGGTCGACGCGGTGCACGAATTCGAATAGCCGCCACTCAGGCCGCGCGTCGCGGCTTGCCCTTGCCGTTCATGCCCAAGACCTTCGCCCGCAGCGGTGCGGCAGTTTGCGGCTCCACGGCAGGCGGGGCCGGCGGTGCAGCCTCCGCGCGGCTCGCTTCCCCCTGCCGCGCCTGCTGTCGCCGCCGGATCTCCTCGGCAACCCTCAGGCCAAGCCGCCGCAGGTCGCGATGGGAGAGGCGGACGAGTTGGTTGAGCATCGACTGCATGGGCATCTCTTCTTTTCAGGCTAGGCCGCCCGGCGGGATGCCGTGGGATCGTACTGGGGTACGCCGGGGCTGCCTGCCGCGGATCGCTTTCCCTCCAGTCCGAACAGGGCCAGGGACGGCACCTGCCGGCCCGGAGTCCGGCGACGGCGCCAAAGGAAGACCGCCACCGCTGCCCCCGCAGCGAGGACCATAACCGCTCCGCCCGCTGCCAAGACGCGCGGCCTGGCCAACAGCCCCCGCCCCTGCGACGTTTCCCCCGCACGTCGGGCAGCCGGTGGTGCGGTGCTCGGGGCAGGGTCGCCGGCCACGCCCGGAGCCATTAGGGGATCCTCCGGCAGCGGCGATGCACGCCGAACGGCATTTCGGGTACGAGCCCCCGGCCCGGCCATGCCCCAGCCGCTCACCCGCGGCATCGGAAGCAGACCGTCCGAGCCTCCCGCATCGGCTTTCGGCGGGGGGGGCAGGACGCTGTCGCCCGCGGGTACCGTCGCGCTGGAGAGCACGAGCAACATCAGTAAGGCAGTACGCATGGTCAAGTTCCGCGAATCACTGGTGCGGAGTCCCCTCTCTGTTAGTGGTAGTCGATGGTGGGGCGCACGTCAAGCCGCGCGGCGCGGGTCTTTCATCTTGCCCAACCCGATGGCCCGGATCGGAATGGCCATCGCGCCGGTCCGCCGCCGGTAGCTCTGCTCGCGCTCGATGGCGCGGCGCCGCGCGGACTCCGGCACGTCGGCGAGCAGTTCCTCGCGCCGCTGCAACTCCAGATCGATGGCCTCGCTCAAGTTGTACAACTCGTAGTCGGCCAACTGCTGGAGGTGTCTCAAAATGGTGTTCATACGTCAGTTCTCCCTCGTTGTGCCGGTCGTCCCCGGCGGCGGTTCGAATTGATCGATCGAGCCCCGAAAAGCGACCCGCGACCATGCTTCGCATGGTGCCCGGTCGCCCGGTCGCCGGGCCCATTCAAGCGACCAGCTTCCATGATTCTCCAGGCCGGCGGCCGGGAAGGAATCGCTCGAAGAAGCCCTCCCACTGCGCGCCGCGGAGCGGCCCGAACAACAGCAGGACTCCCTGCCGCCGCACGAAGGGCTCCAGTCCCTCGTGCATCCGCTCCGTATACACGGCGGTCTTCGCCACCCCCACGCCTCCCAAGGCCATCACCAGCGCCTCCACGGCCTGCACGTTGTCCCCGGTGGCGTCGACCAACACCGCGTCGGCGCGGTCGATCGCGTCGCGGATCTCGCTGGCGCGGCGCGCCCCGGCTAGCTCGACCCGGCAATCGTCGCGCCGGCCGGACCAGATGCTGATCTGCCGCGCCAACGACTGCGTCGGGTAGAAGACCACCAACTGGCACACGTCGGATCGTAATTGTGCCTTTTTCAAGTCCCTCTCCTGGAAAAACCGTTGTCCTCCTGACCCGGAGCCGACCTGGGCGGCTCGGATGCCCTTTCAGGGCAATCGCCGTGCCGTATTGCCGCGTGGCGCGTAATCGCCGCCCAACTGCTGGACCTGCCAGCGATTAGCATCCCGGCGGCCCGCCGGCCCCGCTTCAGCCGGCCGCCGCCACAGTCGCAAAGCGCAGCCGCGCGCGGTCGCAAAATGTGACCGGCCACACCGCCACGTGTGATCCCGGGAGGAGAAACGCGCGTGCCGCTGCTTCGCACAGGCAGTGCCGGTCGTTGCGCCTTTTGCCTGCACGCCTTACGGCAAGCCATGGCACACGTTGCCAAGAAATGCGGGCGAGCGGCCTCGCAACCCGGAAGGGCCCCGCAGTGGAAATCGCCGCGCTACGACAAGCGGTGGCGTTTCAGCTTCCGCGCCAGCGTGGCGCGGTGGATCTGGAGCACGCGGGCAGCCTTCCGCTGGTTGAAGTCAGCCCGCTGCAGGGCCCGCGCGATTGCCTGCCGCTCGACCTGCTCCAGCGTCGGATCTTCGAGCTCGCCGGGGGGCAGGGACAGGTCCGCCTCGTACAGGAGCATCTCCAGCAGCACGTCCGGCTGCAGGCCGGTGGCGTAAAGCCGTTCGACCCACGCCGCCAGCTCGCGGACGTTGCCCGGCCAGGGATACCGCGCCAGCGCCTCCCGCACCCGCTCGCAGACGACCACCGGCGGGCGGCGGTAGGCCTCGGCCGCCAATTGCAGGAAGTGGTCCAAAAGGACCGGCACGTCCTCCGGGCGCTGGCGCAGCGGGGGCAACACGATGCGAACGATGTTCAGGCGGTGATAGAGATCCCGCCGAAACGTGCCCCGCCGCACCATCTCGGCCAGGTTGTGGTTGGTGGCGGCGAGGAAGCGGGCATCGACCTTCACCGGGATAGGCTTGCCCACCGGCATCACCTCCTGCTCCTGCAGCGCGCGGAGCAGCTTCGGTTGCAGCGACAGCGGGATTTCGCTGATCTCATCCAGGAAGACCGTCCCGCCGTCGGCCGTGCGGATCACCCCCAGCATGCTCTGCTCGGCCCCGGTGAACGCGCCGCGGACATGGCCGAAGAACTGGCTCTCGAAGAGGTTCTCGCTGATGCCGGCACAGTTGACGGGGATAAAGGGCTGGTCCGCCCGCCGGCTCTGCGCGCAAATACGCCGCGCAATCAACTCCTTGCCCGTGCCACTCTCGCCCTCGATCAGCACGCAGCAGTCGCTCGCCGCGACCTGCTCGACCAGATGCAGGACATCCTGGAGCGCGCTGGAAACGCCGACAATCAGAGGCACGCCGGCGGAAGAGAACTTCGCTGCGCTCATACGTCCTTTACCTTCGGCCGTCGTAATACACGCCGAGGCCCCCGGAGACGGTCGTCCATCCCCGCACACCCCTTCACAACGGCCGGAAACGCTGCCTCCCTGGTTGGGTTAGCATCGCCACTAGTTTGGGCAAGAACAGCAACTTTAGCATAATCAATCTAGCCGTTTCGTCAACGAGTTTAAATAGAGAATCTCGCCGTAACCCCTCCGTTTGTGAGTCCTGTACCATCCGCAAGGCAGGCAATTGGGGGCAGAAGGGGAGAGTCCCCCTCTTTCGCTGCTACTCGATCCACCCCCCTCCCAGGACCTGTTCCCCCTGGTAGCAAACCGCTGCCTGACCTGGCGCAACCCCATAGCACGCCTCGCAGAACGTGACGCGAAATCGGTCTGCCGGGAGGATCTCAACCGCGGCCTTGGCCGGCGAGGTGCGATAACGAATCTTGACCTGGGCCGAAAAATTGCGGCCGCCGGACGCCTCACACCCGTCCAGGACGGGGCCGGCCAACCAGTTGGCCCCGGCCGCCGTCAGATCCCCCGTGGCCAGCTCCTGGCGGCTCCCCACAACGACACGGCGGGTCGCCGGTTCCAGCCGTACCACATACCGCCGCTGGCCAAACGCGATCCGCAGCCCTTTCCGCTGCCCGACCGTGTACCGCTCCAGCCCGTCGTGGTGGCCGACCACGGTCCCGTCCGTCGTGACGATCTCGCCCGAAGAGTCCGTCCCCGCACAGTGCTGGCGGACGAAGCGGGCGTGGTCCCGGTCGGGGATGAAGCAGATTTCCTGGCTGTCGGGCTTGTCGGCCACCTGCCCCAGGCCGAGCCGGCCGGCAATCCTGCGAATCTCGTCCTTGCGATGCTCGCCCACGGGAAACAGCAGCCGCGGCAGCCGCTCCCTGGGTATCCCCCAGAGTACGTAGGACTGGTCCTTGTCCGGGTCGCAGCCGCGCAGCAGCGCCGGCCGGCCGTCTTCGCCCGTGGCCAGCCGCGCATAGTGCCCGGTAGCGACGTGGTCCGCATCTACGCTGTCGGCGTATTGGAAGAGCTTGCCGAACTTGAGCCAGGTATTGCAGACGATACAGGGGTTCGGGGTCCGCCCGGCCGCATATTCGGCCACGAAATAGCGAATAATCCGCTCGAACGGCTCGTGGAAATCGACGGCGTAGAAAGGGATGTCGAGCCGTTGGGCCACGCGGCGGGCGTCGGCGGCGTCGGCAGCGCTGCAACAGCCCGGCCTGCCCGCCGCCCGCGCCGGCACGCGGCAGGCGGGCGGGCTCTCGCCGGGCACGGCCCGCCCATGCCGCATGAACAGCCCGATCACCTCGTGCCCCGCCTCGCGCAGCAGCCAGGCCGCCACGCTGCTGTCCACCCCACCCGACATGGCCAAAACGACGCGCGACATGAGCACACCTTGAGGAACTCGTCTGGGTTCAGGACGGCCCGGCGACGACACCGGGAAGCGGCTGGAAACCCTATTTTCGCTCATGTCGCCGAACAGGGCAACTCGCCTTTCCCCCGCGGCCGGAGGCGGATAGAATAAGTCGTTGGTCAAGCAGACGCCGGCGGACGGGAGCCAATCATGGAGCGCGAATTCGTCGATCGGTCGGAATCCATTCAGCAGCGGATTCTCCAGCTCCGGGACTCCCTTTGATCTGGCGGGCAAGAAGGCCGAGATCGCGGCGATCGAGCAGCGCATGGGCCATCCCGACTTCTGGAACCAGCGCGAAAAGGCCCAGGAGTCCGTGGCCCGCCTCAAAGCGCTGATGGCCCTGACCCGGCCGCTGGGCGAGGCCTGGAAGGCCGCCGAGGACCTCTCGGCAATGGTCGCCATGGCCGACGAGGACGAGGAGATGGCCGCGGCGGTCCCCGGCGAAGTCCAGCGGCTCGAGAAGCTGGTCGCCGGCCTGGAAGTGCAATCGCTCCTCAGTGGGCCGCTGGACGGCAACGCCGCGCTGGTGACCATCAATGCCCGCGACGGCGGCACCGACGCCAACGACTGGGCCGAAATGCTCTTGCGGATGTACCTGAGCTGGGCCAAAGACCACGAATTCGAAACCGAAATCCTCGACCGCCAGGAGAACGAGGAGGCGGGCATCAACAGTGCCACGATTGCGGTCCGCGGGCCGCTGGCCTACGGATATCTGAAGGGCGAGTCGGGCATGCACCGGCTCGTGCGGATCAGCCCCTTCAACGCCGAGCGCAAGCGGCAGACGAGCTTCGCCGCCGTGGACGTCTCGCCCGAGGTCTCCGAGGAAATCAAGATCGAAATCCGCGACGAGGACCTGGAAGAGCAAGCGATCCGCTCCAGCGGTCCGGGCGGCCAGCACGTGAACAAGACCTCCAGCGCGATCCGCCTCCGCCACTTGCCCACCGGGATCGTCGTGCACTGCCAGGCGGAGCGGAGCCAGCACAAGAACCGGGCCATCGCGCTGGGGATGCTGCGTGCGCGGCTGGCACGCATCGAGGAAGAAAAACGCGAGGCCCAGCAGGCCGCCAAGTACACAAACATGCCCAAGGTCGGTTTCGGCTCGCAGATCCGCAGCTACTTTCTGCACCCCGAGCAGCGGGTGAAGGACTCGCGGACCGGCTACCTGGAGTCCAGCTTCCACAACGTGCTGGACGGCCACATCCAGGGCTTCCTGGACGCCTACCTCCGCTACCGCGTCAAGGGTGAGACGCAGGGCGGCGGGAAGGAGGAATAGTTACGCGGTTCCTGCCGCCTTGCCCCAAGCACATGTCGCGCGGGCAACCTGGCGGTAGTTCTCATCCAGCTTGGGTTGCAGCAGGATGATTGCCGCGACGCGTCGGGCGATGTTCGTCACCTCCCGGGCCTCTTCGAGCTTCAAGCCGCGCCCGAGAATGCCCTCTTCCCGGTAACTCAGCCATTTCTTGATGACCTGGTAACCGCCTATGCGATATTCCCAAACGCTCACGGGGATGTTGCGCCAGTAGGCCACCCCGTTCAGGTGTACATCACAAGTGTTTTCGCCTAGCACTCGCCGCGCATCCTTGGCCGACATGCCCCGCGCCGCCGCTTCGGTTTCGATGGCCTCGGCTTCGGCTTCGCTGTAGTGGCGCTCGGCCAGCTTGCCTTTAGCGGGCATCGTCGCGTCCTCTTTGCCCTTATGTCCCCAGCCGGCCGTTACCGTCAGATCGCCGCTCGCCGCGTCAAGCTGGCCGCCCCCGGCCTTTGTTATCACGCCGATGGTCCTGAGGACCGGAGCAATCTTGCCGCACGTCACGCCGGGGACTTCGCTTTCGGTATCCAACAGGGCCGCCACTTGCCGCCCCAGCCGGGCCGACGCTTCCAGAGCCCGGCGGGTAGCAGGCAGGGGGACGCGCGGCCAGTCGCGACGGATGCCATCAGCGTTCTCAGTAAGGTACGCCGGGCTGTAGCCGATTGCCAGCGCGTGCATCCAAAGCAAGCGGGCCGTGTCGGCGTTGGTATCCGCGTCCTTGAGGTTCAGCTCGGCCAGGTAAGCGCGAGCCGGCTCCGATAGATTCGCTACCGCAGCATCTTCCGGTTCCTCCCCCAATAATTGGAAGAGCGTGTGCTGGCCCTTCCTGTTGAGCCGCTTGCCGTTGCGGATTCGCAACGGAAAATAGTAGGCGTGCCCGCGCAGAGCGTCGTTGTCACCCAAGAGCCGCGCGAAGCAGAACGGTACACCTTCCGGTGACGCGACACCGGCGGGCCTGGTCATAAGAAACTCGTTTCCCGGCCAGCACTGCGCCCACAGTGCCGGGCGCGGCTCGTTCCAGATGGGGCGGACCGAGGTGTAATAGCACCATCGCGCGTCGAACGGGCGGAGGGCATAGCGAACCATCCGGTCCTCGCGGAACGATTCCGATGCCAGGGCCTTCTCGCGGGCGATCTTAGGATCAAAGCGCGCCTGCGCGCCTGCCAGGACTCCGGCCATCGAGAGGTATTCGTTCCAGTCGTACTTCTTGTCGAAGTATGTTTTCATTCGCTTCGCCAGTTCCTCGCGATCAACGTCGACCAGCGCCCCGCCTCGCTTCTCCATCAAGCCGTTGCCTGGCGCCAACGCACACAGGTCCGCCACCTTCGGCCATTCGGAGTAGTGCCCCGCCACGGCTTCGGGCCGGAAGGAAAGTCGATTCTCGGGGCAAGGGTGCGCGATGCTGTAGGCCGCGTCGATCTTCTTTGCGTTCAGGCTGCGCAACAGGTCCGCCCGCTTGGTGGCACCCCAGAAATGCCGGAAGCGAACGACCGGTCTTTTCTGGCGCGTGGGCTTGCGGACGATGACGCAAACCGCCGTGCCTACCCGAATGCCTTCCCGGTTGTAATCGGTGGAGAAGACGGAAGGATCGGGCTTGCCGTCGGGGGTCAGCTTGCCGGTTTCCCGACTGTCGCCGTTCATGCAGTCCAGCCACAACTTGTCAAACTCGGCAAGGAATCGCTCTCGCATCACTACGAAAGACGGATCGCCAAGGTAGGAAAAATTCGAGATGAACGACACTACGCCCCTGCCGCTCATCTCGGCAATGCGCCGTTCGGCCAAGCGGAAGAAACGAACGTACAGATCGTCAAGGTTGAACTTCTTGATGCCCCAGCCGCCAATAGATGCCGGATCGTTCAGCTTGTACCGTTTGATCCGTGCAACGCTGGTCTCGCCTTGCAAATTGGCCTTCGTTTGCTCCCGATAGTAGGCACCCTTGTAGGCCTCCACCAGTCCCTCCTCTTCCTCAGGACTAACACCGGCGAAGGCGTTGTAGGGCGGATTGCCGAGGACAACCAGTATTTTCCTGTCACGCTTCACGTGCTCGGCTGCGTCGCGCTCCTCTTCAAGTTCGGCCCATTGCGCGACCTGTTGCTTCGGGCCTTTGGGCGGCTCCCAGCCGCTTAGTGCGTTAGTCAGGTACACGCCGACGCGCTCATTCTTGCCCTGAGTCAATGGTGCGCCTTGGGCTTGTAGCATCAGCCCCAGTTGCAAGTGCGACACCACGAAGGGCGCCGGCATGACCTCAAAACCAAAGACCCGGTTCATGGCCGCTTGTTTCAGGTCGGACGCTACGAGAGCGTCGCCGCCCTTATCGCGCAACGTGGCCGCGATGCTGTGGAGCGCTTCCACCAGATATGCCCCCGTGCCGCAACAGGGGTCCAGGACGATGACGTTAGGATCGGCTAGGCCGTCGGGCAGGCCCAATTCATCGCGCAGGACTCGATCCACGCGGGCCACTTGGTACTTGACGATTTCGGGCGGCGTGTACCAAACGCCTAACGCCTTGCGCAGCTCCGGGTCGTAGGCCTCCAGGAAAGGTTCATAGAAGTATTGAACCGCGTGTTCGTCCTCGAAGCGGTTGAAGAACTCGCCCCGCTCCACGCGGTTCAGCACGGCGGCAGCCCAGTCCAGCACTTCCACGAGCCCCAGGGCGCCCAGCCGGTTCGGCTTGGCCACCTCACCGTACAGGGTCCCGATGAACGGAACGTGCAGGGACCATTCCGCCTTGCGCCAATCAAACTTCGTTCTTGGGCCAAGGTTGTCCTTGTGCCAGCGGACCCACGCGGAAAACACACCGTAGAAGAGCGTTTGCACCAGTGCTGACCGAAAGAAATGCTCGCCCTTATCGCCCGTGAACTTCATTCCCAGGGCTTGCTCCAGTGCGGATCGGAGGGTTTGCAGTGCAGGCAAGTCTTTTTTTTGCTCGACGCGGAACAGGGCGTCCCGGGCATAGGATGCGAGAAACCACGCCACGTCTTTCGGGTTGGCCAACGGGGCGGCATGAAGGCAGGCGCGTTTGACGAACTCGATGAACTGCTCGCCCTTCTGCTGGGCCACGGCGCGGGGATGGCTGGCTTTGTTCTGCCAGAACTCTCGTTCATCGTCGGCCAGGGCGAAGGCTTCGCGCTCCACCGGCAGCCCACCGGGGCCGCGTTCCACAATCAGGAACTCGCGCAGGTTCGACACAATCACGATGCCGTAGGTTCTCAGGTATCCCTTAACCTGTTCGCTCCCTGCAATCGCCTTGGCGTCGGGCTTTGCGCCCTTGGCCTCTATCGCGCCACGCGCAGGTAGTTGCCCGGCCTTGGGGGCACCGTCGGCTTGGTGCTGGAATTGGTCAGCGGTGAACAGGCCGCCGTCCGGCATTCCCGCCCCAAGGTCCCTGAGATTCATTACGCAACGCACCCTGGGCTTGAGGGCCTTTCCTACCGCGTTGAACAGGTTGGACAGGGCCGGGTAGTAGGACGTCTCTGCCACGCCCCCGCCCATGCCCCGGATCGCCTTCAACTCGGCAAGGTAATCTTCCAGAATCCGCACGGGCGAACCGCCCGGAAGCTTTCCGTCCGCCATTTCGGCCGAACCGCTTGTCTTCCGCCTGGCCATGATCGCAAACCCTCCTCGCAGTGAACGATAGTCTACCAGAATAGCCGGGTAGCGACAATGGTACCGCCCTCATTCCTCACGCGAACACGTGCGGCACGAAGCGGCTGAGGTTGCCGGTGATCAGGTTCTCGTCCTCGCGGATGCCGATGCCGCACGCCCAGCCGTTGACGATCCAACTGCCCACCACGGGGAAATACTTGCCCTCGAAACGCGGCAGGGGCCAGAGGGCCTGGTAGACCACCGGGCCGTCGTAGGGACCGGGCGTCTCGAGGAACAGCTTGCCGTGCTCGAAGATCTGGATGTTCGCCCCCTCGCGGCCCAGGATCGGCTTCTTCACGTAGTCGCCCCCGGCCAGCGGTTCCAGCGACGTTTCCAGCAGGTACGGGCTCTCGGGGTAGAGTTTCCACAGCACCGCCAGGATCGCCTTGTTGCTCAAGAGGGCCTTCCACGGCGGCTCGAACCAGCGGCAGCCGCCCATCGGCAGGTGCGGCCCGAAAGTGTCCCGCTGCATCCACTCCCAGGGATAAAGCTTGAAGCACAGGCGGATGGCGTTCTCCCGCGGGTCGGTAAAGACCTGGCGCCCGGCGTGCCAGCCGATCTGCTCGACATCCAGGTAGGCCGTGTCGAAGCCCGCCTGCATGGCCACGTCGCGCAGGTAGCTCACGGTCATGTAATCTTCCAGGCAGTCCGCCATCGCGGTGAAGTAGAACCGCTCGCCGTTCTCGGCCCGCAAGGTGCGGAAGATTTCCAGGAGCCGCTCGTGGATGGAGTTGAACTGCTTCGTCTCCGGAAAGCAGTCCTTCAGCCAGAACCACTGGATGACGGCTGCCTCCAAGAGCGCGGTGGGCGTGTCGGCGTTGTACTCCAACAGCCTCGGCTGGAACTGGCCGTCGAAGGCCAGGTCGAAACGGCCGTAAATGGTGTGCTCGTCCTGGTCCCAGGAGCGACGGATGAAATCGCGGTACGGCTCGGGGATCAGGAAGCGGTCCCAGAGGTCGTAGTCCAGCACGTGCTGGACCGCGGCCAGGCACATCTTGTCCAGCGCGTAGGTGGCCGTCTCCAACACGTCGATCTCGGAGGCGGTGAAGCGGTAGCACGCGCTCTCGTCCCAGTAAGGCACTCCGCCGGCCGTATGGTAGTACATCCCCTGGGATTCAACGGTCTTCTGCCAATTGGCGCGGGGCTGGCACGGCTGGCGGAGCATCAGGAGCCGGCTCCGTGTCCCGAGCCGCCGAAACCGCCGCGGGCGGACCCGCCAGGGCTATGAGCGGTGCCCGACGCGCCCCATCCCGCGCCTCCCCCTCCGCCCGACCAGCCCCAGTCATGGTAGTAGCCGCCGTGATAGGACCCGCCGGGGCTGCCCCGATACGGCCCGCTGGTGGCTGTCCCGCCGGAGGTGTCCTCCTGGTCCCCGCTCTCCGGACCCTCGATCGGCGAGCAGCCGAACAGGGCCAGGGACGAGCTCACCAGCACGAGGGCGATGTGTTGGGTCAGTCGGTTCACTGAATCACGTGGGCGACGATGTAGGCGATGCCCAACAGCAGCGCGGCCATGACGATGGCCACCGCCACGTTTTTCTCGTTGAGTTCCTTCTGCAGGTGGATCTGCGGATGGATGCGGTCGAACAGCCAATAACCCAGCAGCAGCAAGAGGATCCCGATCACGCCGTAAACGACGGCCAGCAGCGTTCCGGGCCAGAGGTTGGGGCCCGCCGAGTTCATCAGGTCGGCCAGGAGGGTAATCATGCGCAGCAGCCTTTCGCAAGGAATGCCAGGGTTTGGTGCCCGGCGAATAGATTACGCCGGCAGGTGCGAATATATCAAACCGGAGGGGTTTGACAATCGTTTCCTCCGCCGGGATGATTAGAAGGGGCCGGCGGGGTCACTGCCGCCCTTCCCCAGGCACCTCGTGCCCATGCCGACCGGGCACCGTGGAAAGCATGGTCTCGCACGGTGCCCGGTGGGCACGCATAGCCTGGCAGCTCCGCGGCCCCGATGCAGAAAAGACGGCAGCAACTCCTTTGGCGGCAATGAGTTCGGCCCACAGCAAACCCGCCGGGAACTCCGGCGGCCCGCGGCGCGTCTTAAACATGTGAGTCGGTTGTGAACGACGATGCCCAATTGATCGACCGGACCCTCGCAGGGCAATCGACAGCGTTCGGACAACTGGTCGAAAAGTACCAGGACCGACTGTACAACACCGTCGTCCACGTGGTGGGCAACGCGGAGGACGCCAAGGACGTGGTGCAGGAGGCCTTCGTCCAAGCGTTCCTGAAGTTGGCGTCGTTCCAGGGGGCCAGCGCGTTTTACACCTGGCTGTACCGGATCGCCTTCAACGTGGCCGCCACCCATCGGCGGCAGCGGCGGGCGATGTGGGCGGCCGAGCAGGCCCGACAGAGAGACGGCAGTCCGCCCGGCGCGGCGCAAAGCCCAAGCCGGCGGATCGAGCAGGAAGAGTGCCGCCGCCAGGTCCACCGTGCCATCGGCCGCCTGGGCGAAGAGTACCGTGCCGTGCTCGTGTTGCGCGAGATCGACGGTTGTTGTTATGAAACCATCGCGGAGATCCTGGAAGTGCCCATCGGCACGGTTCGCAGCCGGCTGCACCGCGCCCGGCTGCAGTTGCGGGAGGAATTGAGAGAGGTCTTGGCGGTCGAACCATGAACGTCCCCGAATCCGAGTTGCTGAGCGCGTATCTCGACGGCGAAGTGACGGCCGCCGAGCAGGCGCGGGCGGAGGAGCTGCTGGCCGCCGACCCGCAGGCCCGCCGCTTCGTGGACCAGCTCCGCGCCCTGCGGGTGCGATTCCAGGACTTGCCGCTGGAAAAGCTCGACGAAGACCTGAGCCAGCGCGTCCTGGAAGCGGCCGCCAACCACACGCGCGGGGTGGACGACGCCCGCCCGATGCCCGCCCAACAGCCCTGGTGGCGCGAGCACAGTTGGCGCGGGCTGCTCAGCCGCCGGGCGCTGGTTTGGTCGGGCCTGGCGGTGGCCATCGCCGCGCTGATTACCCTGAACGAGTCGCAGCAGCCCAAGCCGCACGCAGGCCGGGACATAGCGCGGGCCCCCGAGCGAGCCCCCGCACCCGTCGCCCAACCGCCCGCGATTGACGATCTCACCAGGGCCCCCGCGGGCGCCCATCGCTGGGATGAGCCCCCGGAGTTCCGCCCCGTTGGCCCGAGCCGCGGTACTGCCGCAGGCGGACGGCGGAACGCGCTTGAGAAGCGTTCTGCACTCGCCAGCGAAGTTGCGAAGTCCGAAATAAAGCCCTTTGTCCTGGCCGGCAAGGAGAGGGAGTCCGAACAAGAGCGTTCCCCGCTCGCCCATGAGGTTGAAGGCCTCAAGGAAAAGTCCTCCGCGCCCGGCGATAAGCTCGCCGGATCCGCAGAGGCCAAGCAAGAACTTCCCGCGCCCACCGACGAGGCTGGGAAGTTCAAGAGCGATGGTCGCTTGGGCGAGGTCGCCGCGGTCGAAATGAAAAAAGCGGAGGCGGCTCCGGCGCCCCGCACGGCAGGCCAGAGTCTCCAGTTGCACGACCAGCCCGGCAAGCCCGCGGCAAACGCCCTGGCTCTCGACTCGGGCGATTCGGACCGGAGAAAAGGCCGTGGCGCCGCCACGGACAACCGCGAGGAGGCCGCCAAGCCGGGGGCCGGGCCACGGCCGCCGGGCGCCGCGCCGGGGTCCCCGCCGCCCAGGCCGGACTTGGGCGCCGTGGCACACATGTCCACGACACCCCAAGGGAAGTCGGCAGCGGGCCTTGACATGCAGGTCGGAGGCCAGTTGCAACTGCCGCCGGCCGCCCCAGCGGCGACCCTGGCGCCGTCCGCCGCGCCACGGCCGCTGGCCGAGGCGAAGCAGCAGGCGGCCGGCCAAGGAATTCCCGCCCCGGTGCCCGGCGCAATGGCCGGCGGAACGGCCGGCAAGGGGACAACATTCGGTCGCGCCCAGGCGGCCAAACGGCCCGGCGCGGCTCCGCCGCCATCCATGATCGTCGAGTGCCAGGTTGGCCCCGAGGCCCTGCGGACCCGCGCCCTGGAGGACCTCTTGGCCCGCAACGGGCTGAACTTCCGCCACGGTCCTTCGCCGAAGCAGTTCCCGCAAGCCGCCGCCGTGTACGAGGTCGATGCGACGCCGGCGCAGGTTGGGCTGGTGCTGGCCCAGATCGCGCAGAATTCGGCGACCTTTCATTCCTGCACCATCCAGCCGCCTGCCGTAGCAGCCAATCGCGGGGCGGCTGACCTCGAGGCCCTGCGGAAACTTGCGGCCCAGTCCGCCGCGCCGTCCGGTGACCAGTATCGGGGGGAGGACGGGGCCATCGAGCCAAAAGGCTCCAAAGATGCTCCCCTCTCCCCTCGCGGGAGAGACACCCACAAGCGGGTGCCCGGGGGTGAGGGGGACGGCGTCTCGCCAGAGCCCCTGAAGGCCGAACCGTCCAACGGGAGTAATCCCGCCGGCCACGGCGCGCTCGGCGGGGGCCTGCTGCAAGAGGAGAGGCTGAGGAGCGAGAAGACGGCCGGTGAAAGGTCCGCCGTGCCGCATGTCGAGGACCGGGACGTCGCCGGCGGCCAGGGTTCCCTGCCCAGCGAGCCGCAACCGGAAATGCCCGCGGCCTCGCGCCGCGCGCTGGACAAGCAGCAGCAAGACGCCAAGGATCAAGCCCCCGCCGTGGCCAAGGCGCTGGGAAGGACCGGCGGCGAGGAATCCGGAAAGGGCGGGGGCGGGGGAGCGGCCGCAGCGGCCTACCGGGTCGTTTTCGTCCTGCGGGTGGTCGATTCCGTCCCGGCCGCGGCCGCCGCGCCGCCGTCTCCGGCCAAGCCCCCCGCGCCGGCCGCCAAACCCGCCGCGCCGTGATCCTCACCGCGTCGCGGAAACGGCCTCATCCATAAACGCCCCTTCGTGGCCCGGCGACGGCCGCGGCGCACCGGTGGCTTCTTGGGCCGAAGGGATGATCTCTCCTGGCTGCTGAGAACCCCGGGCTGACGGCGCGGGGCTCCACGATCGGCCGGGCCTTCGGCCCGTCAGAATGCGGTTGCCGCCATATCACTTGCCAGAAAACTCGCTGCACACCCCCTCCCTTCCCGCGCTTGACAGGCCCCCGGCCGCGTGCAATGCTCATGGCGGACCTCGGACCCGTCAGGCCAAACTCCAGAAGAAGGGCAACACGATGAAATGGCTCGCATGGCTCTTGGTTGCGTCGCTCGTCACGTTCTCGGCCGCAGGCTACGGCGAGGAAAAGTCCGCCGCGGGCAAGGACGGCGGGTGGCAGGACATCTCCGAAAAGGTCCTGCAAGCCCTGGCTGCCGCGGGCAAGAAACCGGCCTGGCCCGGCAAAGCCGCCGGCATCGCGGTCAATCGCATCACAGGCGACGTCTTCATGGTCATTCCCGACCAGGGAATGTGGAAGAGCAGCGACCACGGCGAATCCTTCACCCGCGTCGACGGCGGCGCGATCGGCGGGCGGTGCGAGACGGGCTTCGCCCTGAACTTCGATCCGGCGGGCAAGCGGCTGGCCTGCTTCATGCTCGACGGTTCCAGCGGCTACACGCTGGACGGCGGCAAGAGCTGGCAGAAGATGACCGGCAACGGCCGCGGCTGGGACGCCGCCTCCGTGGACTGGTCCGCCGAGAAGCCCGCCGACATCTTCGCCCTGCGGCACGAGTCGGGCGGCGAGGTGTTTACCAGCGCGGACCTGTGCAAGACCTGGAAGCTCAAGGGCAAGGGGTTTGCCGCGGTGGGCATTTTCACCGCCGACGCGCTCGTGGCCACGAAGGAGAAGGAAAAGGGGATCTTCCGCAGCACGGACGGCGGCGGAAGCTGGCAGAAGGTCTCCGACCTGCAGCCCGCCGGCCGCGATATCCGCATTCTCAAGGGGGTTGCCTACTGGACCAGCGGTGCGGGCCTGCTGGTGAGCAAGGACGCCGGCCGGACCTGGGCCGTCCAGGGGACGGCGGTGGAATGCTCCTTCGGCCCGTACTTCGGCCGGGACGAGATGCACATCGTGGTGGTGGGCAAGAAGGGCGTGCTGGAGAGCAAGGACGGCGGCACGAGCTGGCAGCGGGTGGCCGGGTTGCCTCCGCGGCTGGACGTCGGCATGCCCGGCTGGTTCCTCAATTTCGGCTGGGATCCCCACGCGAATATCTTCTACGCCTCCCGCATGGGCGAGCCGGCCTACAGGTATCAGCGGTAGACGGCGTGGCTTCGCGGCCACCCGCGGACGGTACACGGCGTGTGCCTGCCACTTCACTGCACGTCGAGGACGAACTTCTGCGTTGCCGTGCCGACCCGCTCGCTGGTGACGGCGAGCACCTTTTCGTTGCCCCATACCAGGGCCTTCTCGTCGAGTTTCCGCACTTCCCGGTCGATGGTTGCGGTGACCGCAACTTCCACCTTGCCCGCAGCGTCGGGCGTGCCCGAGAGCAGGCCCGTGGCCGCGTCGATCTTCAGCCAGGCCGGCCCTTGCTCCAGCGCGAAGCGGGGCTTCTCGACGTCGAAATAGCCGCTGATCTGGTCGCCGCCCTTCATCCGTGCGCTGAGGTCCCCGAGAGACCGCGTGGCACGTACCTGGTAACGGTACTCGGCGCCGACCTTGGCTGCCGGCACGGGCTTGCTGTAGATCACGGGCCGCTCGGCGGTCGCATAGTCGGACGGCCCGCTCCGCTTGCCTTGTTCGTCCACCGCCAGCACGCGGTAGTAGGTCTTGTTGGCGGCGGGCAAAGCGAGTTCGCGGCCCAGCACGGCCAGTTCCGTGGCCGTCGTCTCGGCGATGAAATTCGCCGGGAAAAACGGGTTCCAGGCCGCCATTTCCTGCGTGCTCACACCCACGGTGCTCTGGAATCGCTGGTCGGCGATCGTAAAGCCCTTCTCGTCGCTGCCGTACACCCGGTACTTGGCCGGCCGCTTCCCGAGCGGGTTGGCTTTCCATTTAAGGGTGCCCACCCCCTGGGCTTGATCGTAGTCCACGGTCACGTCCAGCGGACAGGCGACGCCGCGGGCGGTGAAGCTCCACGTCTTGCTCCACGGCCCCCATACGCCCTTGTCGTTCATCGCCCGCACATGCCAGTAATACTTGCGGTCGGGCGTCAACAGGCCGGGCAGGGCCAGGGTGTATTGGCTCTTGGGGGTGGCGCTGGCGATATTGCCGTCCCTGTCCCGCACCACGCTCGCGTCGGGCGTCCGCGAGATGAGCTTGTAGAAGTCCATCGAGAGCGGCAGCCGCATGTCCGCTCGCCGGGACAACTCGAACTGGTAGTCGCCGATCCGGCCGCCGCCGGGGACTTCCGCCGAGGTCCACTGGAAGACGATGTCCGTGCCGTTGCTCTCGCCGCCGTCCGGCGGGCTGACCGCCGCGGGCGGGGCCACCGGCGGCTTGGAAGCCGACCGCTCCACCCAGTTGTGCGTGATCTTGACCTTCCGCTCGCCCGGGGTCTCGTCGGTGTAGCTGAACACGTTTTCGCCCACCACCATCTCGGGCAGCGCCAAAGGCGCCATTTGCAGGTTGTTGGTGATCGCCAGCTTCCTCAGCTCCGCACCGGCCTCCAACTGGCATTTGAGCCGATACTCGTACCGCGGCGGTCCCACGACCGAGAAGAAGCCGTCCAGGTTGTTGCCCGCAGGCCGCCAACTCTTGCCGTCCAGGCTGATAAAGAACCGCGCCCCGCGGCCCTCCGCCTCGATGCGTCCGCCCACGAAGACATACGGGCTGGTCATCGTCCACACGATGCTGCCCGTTTTTCCTTCCTCCGCCGCGAGGCCCTGCGGCCCCGAGGCCACGCTCTGGACCTTCGCCCCCTTGCGCCACGTCTCTTGCGTGAAGTCCGGTCGATACTCCCACAGGCCGTTGCAGATGAGGTAGGGCACCTTGTCGTAGGTGGGCATGGTCCCGAGCGCCCCGTGATACCTAAGCGGCGTCACCTGCCCCCAGCGCCACACGATCGCCTCTCCCGGGCGGAGGACCATGTTCATCGTCGTGTCGGCTTTGCCCGACCGCTGGCCCGTCACCGCTCCCACGTAGAAGTACATGGCGGGCATGCCCTGTCCCGACCACCAGGTGTCTGGAAAGAGGATGCCCTGCGAGTGGGTCCGCTTCACCAGGTCGTGGTCCCGCACGATGTCCTGCTCGCCGGCCACGGTCTCGTTGTCCCGCAACAGATAGACGCAGTGCAGGTCGCCGTCGTAGAAATGCCAGCGGTTGTCGTAGAACGCCTGGGAGATGCAATGTCCCAGGGCGCGGGCGGGCGCGACCTTCAGTCCGGCTTTGCGCAGCAGCGTCGCCAGCGCGATCGAGTCGTTGCCGCAGGTGTTGTAGCCGTAGACGTTGAAGACCTTCACCGGGTCGCCCAGCTCGCTGTTGTCGCCGCCGGAATGGTGGCGGTAGCGGATTTCCTGGAACCACAGGGCGAAGGCCTTTTCGGCGTCGGTCATGTCCGCCGTAACGGCGGCGGCGACGATCTCCTCGACGTTGCGGAAGTTGTTCCGTCCGTTGGAAAGCCAGGGGTTGACCAGGTCGGTCTGGCCGACGTTTTCCATCCGCACCGCGCGGTTGGACTCCCAGGTCTGGTAGAACGCCCCTTCGCGTGCCATGCCGCAGCCCATCGGCGTGCGGCAGCTTCGCCCGTCCATAGTGCCGCCCTGCACCACGGTGTATTGCTGCGTCGCCTTGCTGATCTCTTGCACTTTCGACTTGGCCACGTCGCTGGGATCGGTGTTGGTGGTCCAAGGCCGGAGCGGTTTCTCGGCCAGCTTGGGGTAATCGTAAGCGACGCCTGCCGACGCGACCCTCCCCGCCCGCGCTTGGGCCGGACCCGTCTGGTACTTGCGTGCCACCGAGGAAATGCGGACCTCGTCCAGTTGGCCGTCGAGCATCATCGGGTTCTGCGCCCAGGTGTGGCCGCCGAGCCGCATGCCGCCCATGCCCCCGCCCAGCTTGGCCTCGCTGATGCCTTCCGGCTCCTGGGCCACGTCCAGTTGGCCGTCCAGGTAGACGGCGACCGTCCTGCTGGCCTGGTCCCAGGTGACAGCCAGGTGCGTCCAGCGGCCGACCGGCACCTCCTTGTTGCCCGGCACGATCCGCCAGGCGCCGTCGATCCAGAAATACGCTTCTACCTTTTCTCGCACGCGGATCATGAACTGGCCGGTGCGGCAGACGGGGTCCGCCACCGCCCGGTCGCGGAACTTCACCCAACATTCGGCGGTGAGCCCGGTGAGCCCTTCGGTCTTGGGCAGATCGGCGAAATCCACCCAGCTTCTGGTTCCGTCGCCGCTCATGGCCTTGCCGAATTTTCCTGGGGATGATGTAGCGCCGACCGCCTTTCCCGACTTGCCGCCCTCCACCGCGTCCTTGACTTCTCCCGAGGCGACGTCGTCCAGGTGATACAGGGCGATCGTATCCTTATCCACTTCAAAAGGTTTGCTCAGGTCCACCGGCGCCGGCCCGGCCGCCCTGGCCCGCGCCGCCCCCAGAACCACAAGCCCGCAAGCCGCCCACAGCATCACAGTCTTCGCTCGCATGGAAGCATCTCCCCATCGCAGCACTTGACATGGTAATGAACCCGATGCGTGCCATTATGCCGCGTTTGACCCGCTTGTCAAGAATTGAGCACCGGCTACTGAAGCACCTCGGTGCCCGTTTCGCCAAGACTGGTGACATGCCGCGGATTTGCGCGGATTTCCACTTGGCTCCGCAGAAGCGCGCTATGGGTGCCCCGAGCGTCACGGCGCCGGCTGCGTTCCAGTCCTGCAACGTTAGGGTTTACCTGCCCGCTGACGCGGACCTATAATGGACCGCGAAACCAGCGGCGAGGGACGAGTTGCACAACCAGGTCCGACGTCCCCATGAGTTCCAGCAGGCAGCCGACCTTTCCCGAACGGAGCGCGCCGGCGACGCGCGTGCGCTACGGCGTGCTGGGCTTCGTTTGCGCGCTGTCGATGATCACTTACCTGGACCGCGCCTGCCTGGGCACGGCCGCCAAGTCGTTCGTCCAGGACTTCGGCCTCAGCGGCGTCGGCGACTTGAACTGGGTCTTTGCCGCCTTCACCTTGGCCTATGCGTTGTTTGAGATTCCCGGCGGGTGGTTGGGCGATGTTTTCGGGCCGCGCAAAGTGCTGCCCCGCATCGTGCTCTGGTGGTCCGTGTTTACCGCCCTGACCGGCCTGGTCGGCGTGCCGCTGGGCGGCCGCGTCCTGGGGGCTTTCCACATCGGCGCGCTGGTGGTCACGCCCCTGGCCACGTTGATCGTGGTGCGGTTCCTGTTCGGCATGGGCGAGGCCGGCGCGTACCCGAACATCACCCGCGCGCTACACAACTGGTTTCCGCTCCGCGAGCGCGGTTTTGCCCAGGGGGCCGTGTGGATGTGCGGGCGGCTGATGGCCGGCCTGACGCCGCTGGTATGGATGCTGCTGGTCGAGGGCATCGGCGGCGCCTCGGCCGAGCAAGCCGGCGGGCCGGCGGCCGCGCCGCTGGTGCCCCCCTTGATGCACTGGCGCTGGACGTTCTTGCTCTTCGCGGCGATCGGCATCGTGTGGTGCGTGCTCTTCGCGGTCTGGTTCCGCGACCGGGCGGAGGAAAAACGCGGCGTCAACCGGGCGGAGCTGGACCTGATCCGTGAGGGCCGCAGCGAGTCGCCCCCGGCCCACGCCGCCGTCCCCTGGCGGCGCTTGCTGGCCAGCCCCAATCTCTGGTTCCTTTGCCTGATGTACGCCTGCCAGTGCTACGGCTGGGCCTTCTACATGACCTACCTGCCCAGCTTCCTGGAAGATCACTACCACATGCAGGCCGGCAGCGCGCTGGCGGCCATCTGCAAGGGCGGGCCGCTGTGGATGGGCGCCCTGGGATGCCTGGCGGGCGGACTGCTGACCGACTGGCTCGTGCGCCGCACGGGCAATCGCCGCATGAGCCGGCGGCTGTTCGGCGTGCTGGGCCACTCCCTCACCGCGCTCTGTTTCCTCGTCTGCCCGTGGATGCCCACCGCCCTAGGGTTTGTGCTGGCGATCTCGCTTTCCGGTTTCTTCACCGATCTGAGCATGGGCTCGGCCTGGGCGGCCTGCCAGGACATCGGCCGCCGCTACGCCGCCATCGTGGCCGGCACGATGAACATGATCGGCGCGTTGGGCGGCGTGCTGGCCAACTGGGCAACCGGCCTGATCCTGCAGCGGTCGCTGGCCGCGCATGCCGCGGGACTTCAGCTTGCGACCGAGCAACTCTCGGCAGCCCAAAAGGCCGCGGGGGAGCTGGCCGGCTACCACCTCAATTTCCTGATCTTCGCCGCCGTATTCATCGCCGGCACGGTCTGCTGGCTGCTGAT
>Ga0326727_10004782_pt1 | contig 39841 bp, 32 predicted proteins | sample MB2enrmetagenome_FD_207643 | JGI IMG/M metagenome (GOLD analysis project Ga0326727, IMG submission 207643) | Lab enriched peat soil microbial communities from McLean, Ithaca, NY, United States - MB29MY | ecosystem: Environmental > Terrestrial > Soil > Wetlands > Peat | place: USA: New York...
GAACGCGTTTGCCCGGGCGCTGGTTTGGGCGGTGACGCGCGGCACCCCGGCGAGGATCCACTAAGATGAGCACAAGCCCTGCCAATCCGCTGCCGCCCGCCGCTGGGGGAGAACCGCCGCGCACGCCGATGAACTTCAAGACGAAGCGGATGCGGTTCAACTCGGCCCTGCGTTATGGGACCAATCATCTGATCACCGTGCTTGCAGTGTTAAGCACGGTGGTGGTGATTACGCCGTTGGTGGCGATCCTGGTCTACCTGGTTTACAAGGGAGCGAGTTCGCTGAATCTGGATTTCTTCACCAAGATTCCAGCGCCGATCGGCGAGACCGGCGGTGGCATGGCGAATGCGATCCTGGGGTCGGGGATTGTTCTGGCGCTGGCCAGTCTGATGGGGATTCCGGTGGGCATCGCGGCGGGTGTGTATCTGGCGGAGTTCGGCCAGGGCAAGGCCCTGGCGGGGGCGATCCGGTTTACCGCGGATGTGCTGAACGGCGTGCCGTCGATTGTGATGGGGATTGCGATCTATTCGCTGATTGTGATGAAGCAGGGCCATTTTTCGGCGTTTGCAGGCGGGGTGGCATTGGCCATCATGATGGTGCCGACGATCACGCGGACGACCGAAGAGATGCTGGCGACGGTGCCGCACTCCATCCGCGAGGCCGCGCTTGGGCTGGGCGTGCCCAAGTGGCGGGCCGTGATTTCGGTGAGTCTGAAGACGGCGTCGCCGGGGATCATTACCGGCTGTATGCTGGCCTTTGCGCGGGTTGCGGGCGAGACTGCGCCGCTGCTGTTTACCGCTTTGGGCAACCAGTTCTGGAGCTATAAGCTGAATGAGCCGATCGCGGCGCTGCCACTGCAGATTTACGCCTACGCATTGTCGCCGTACGATGAGTTCCATCGGCTGGCGTGGGCGGGTTCTCTGGTGCTGATCGTGATGATTATGGTGGCGGTGACGCTGGTGCGGATCTATGCGGCCCGCGGCATACTGAAGGGGGCAAGTTGAGCATTTCTCCCGTTAGGTTGAATCGGACAGGGTCGGTGAATGCCGTTTTTTTTGAGAAACAACGGCGCGAGCAGTTTGGTTTCGAAGAGCAGATACAGGAGAGATGCTAAGTGGGAGTCGGAATCAGTGTCGAGCACCTGAACGCGTGGTACGGGACGACGCACACGCTGCAGGACATCAACGTGAATCTGCCGGCGAACCATGCGACCGCGCTGATTGGGCCTTCGGGCTGCGGCAAGAGCACGTTTGTGCGTTGCCTGAACCGGATGCATGAGACCAACCCAATTGCGCGCGCGACCGGATCGGTGAAGCTGGGCGACATGGACATCTATGCGGACGCGCAGCCCGTGCAGATCCGGCGGCGCATTGGGATGGTGTTCCAGCGGCCAAATCCATTTCCGACGATGTCGATCTATGACAATGTGGCCAGCGGGCTGAAACTGAACGGCTTCCGCAATCGCGCGGTGCTGGACGAGACGGTGGAGCGGAGCCTGAAGGCCTCGGCGCTATGGGAAGAGGTGAAGGACGACCTGAAGAAGAAGTCGGGTGCAAGCCTCTCCGGCGGGCAGCAGCAGAGGATGTGCATTGCGCGGGCGCTGGCGGTCGATCCCGAGGTGTTGCTGATGGACGAGCCGGCGTCGGCGCTGGACCCGGTTTCGACGTCGAAGATCGAGGACCTGATCTTCCAGTTGAAGAGCCAGTATACGATCGTGATTGTGACCCACAACATGCAGCAGGCCGCGCGGGTGGCGGAGAACACGGGCTTCTTCCTGAACGGCAAGATGGTGGAGTTCGATTCGACCCATAAGATTTTCACCAACCCGAAGGACAAACGGACGGAAGATTACATCACGGGGAGATTCGGGTAATGGTGACGCGCATCAAGTTCCAACAGAACCTGGATGATCTGAAGGAGCGGCTGCTGATCATGGCAGGGATGGCGGAACAGGCGATCCAGCGATCGATCGAGGCGTACCGCACACGCGACCTGTCGATCTGCGAGATGGTGTTCCAGTCCGAGCCGGTGATCAACCGGCTGGAGCGCGAGATCGACCAGATGGCGCTGGACCTACTGGCCATGGAGCAGCCGATGGCGATCGACCTTCGGTTCATCCTTTCGGTGATCAGGATCAACGCGGACCTGGAGCGGGTGGGCGACCAGGCGGTGAACATCGCGGTGCGGGTGCGCGAGATGGGCGCATTCGCGAACATCGAACTGCCGGTGGACATTCCCAAGCTGGCGTTGCTGGCATCGGCGATGGTGCGCAAGTCGCTGCAGGCGTTTATCGAGGCGGATGCGGAGCTGGCGCAGTCCGTGCTGAAGCTGGACGACCAGGTGGACGAGATGAACGATGTGGCGTTCAACGAGCTCAGTGCGCTGATCAAGGACCGGCCGGACCTGACGCCGCAGAGCCTGAACGCGCTGATCATCGCGCGCAATCTGGAGCGGGTGGGCGACCATGCAACCAACATCGCCGAGGATGTGATCTTCTGGGTGCGCGGCAAGGATGTGCGGCACCAAGGTGCGGCGGTTTCAAGTCAGCCGGCGGACTGAGGCGGCGCGGCCTTCCACCAGATGAGGCGTGGCAGCGTGGGGAAGTAGAGTGCAAGCCTGACTTCGCCGGGCGATTTGGAGCGGATCGGAGCCAGGATGCGGGCGTAGAGCTCAAGCTGCGGGCCGTAGGCAACACGCTGGGCGGCGAGAAATTCTTCGCTGCTGGAGCCGCTGTGGGCGGCGGTTTTGTAGTCGAGGATCCAGAGAGAATCTTCGCCGGGGGTGTGGGGTTCGGGACCGGCGTGAAAGACGCGGTCGACGCGCACCGACGCGGGAAGGCTGCTGGCGTCGCGGGATTCCGGCCAGGCGGTGATGGCTAGTTCGCTGGCGGCGCAAGGGTGGGGTGCGAGCAGCCACAGGCCATCGGGGTCGTGCAGGACGTTCTTCAAGGAGGAAAGCGCTTCGCGGGCGAGGCGGTCGACGGTGGCGCGGGGAAGGCCGCCGGCGCGGAGCATTGCGGTGACGCGCGGGACCCAGGTGGGAAGCTCAGCCAGCAGGCGCTCGGGCGTGTCGCCCTCGGCGATGCGGGTAGAGAAAACCTCCAGGCAGGCATGAACGACATTGCCGAAGGAGCGCGCAGCGAAGGACCCCTCAGGCCGTGCGAATTGCGATTGGCTTGGGTCGGCGGCGCCAGAGGACTCGCCATAGGGAAGCTTCGCGCTGCGAGCGGCGGCGAAGCAAGCAGTGGGATCGAAGGCAAGGGGCAGACGCTGGAGGATAGAAGCAAGCGGGACGGCCGTAGCGGCGATGTCGAAGACCGCGGGCTCGGGTGCGGTTGAGGAAGTTGCGGGCTGCAGGGCAACATGCGAGGGAAATTGGAGCTTGGCTGCGAGCCATGCGGCTTGGAGCAGGCTGCCGGGAGGCACGCTGGGCTCGCCGTTGGCTTTGGTGGCGGGCGCGGCGAAGAGATGAAGTTCCTCGCGGGCGCGGGTACAGGCGACGTAGAAGAGACGCTTGCGCTCGGCGGCTTCGCGGTCGCGGTGAATGCCTTTGAGCCAGCGATGGAGAGCATGCGACTCCTGCCCCTTCCCCGGGATGGGGGCGAGCATGACAGATGCGGCACGGCCGGCTATATCGTTGTTATCTCCGTCGGGATCGACCTGGTTCGCGTCGATTTCTTCCCAGGAGAGCATGTTGCTGCGGTTGACGGCCGGCTTGCCTTCGAGCGCGGGCACGATGACGACGTCCCATTCCAGGCCCTTGGCTTTGTGGATGGTGAGGAGTTCGACGTAGGAGGTGCCGGGGGAAATGGGGTCAGGTTTGGCGTAGAGCTTTCTGAGGCGCTCCTCGAACAGGCCTGGATCGATGTATCCGCCGGGCCCTTCCAGCGTGTCCAGCAGTTCGAGGAAGCGGCGCGCATTGATGCGCTCCGGTTCGCCGAGCCACGCATCGCCGCCAAGCGAGCGCCAGGTGCGTTCGACGAGTTGCGCGAGGGTGAGATGTGCACGTTGGGCGACTGCGGCCTGCAGGGTGGAGTGGATGCGGGCTAAGCGGAGGCTACCTTCTTCGCTGAGCAGGTGGCTGCGTTCGGCGATGAGACGCGAAATGGAGTGTCGCTTGAGTTCAGGTTCGTCGGCACCGGTGAGGGCGTGGAGATCGGCGAGCGAGAGGCCGCACCAGGGCGCGCGCAACAGGGCGAGCCAGGCGACGCGGTCGGCGGGATGAAGCAGAGCGCGGGTGAGCGCGGCGAGGTCGAGGACCTCCTGACACTGGTTGAGCGCGTCGATCTCGATGGCGCGGAAGGGAATGGCGCGGCTGGGTTCGTCTGTGGACTTAAGCGCGACGACGATCTCGTCGAGGTGAGCGCGATTGCTGACGAGGACGGCGAGCCTCCAGGGCTCCGGCTGGCCGTCGGGGAGTCGGCGTCGATCTTCCGGGAGCTCCTTGTCGAGCCACTGTAAAGCGATCTTGCGGATCTCGCGGGCATCGCGGCGAGCTTGTTGCTTACGGACCGGCGACGCAGCAGGAACTTCGGTGGAGCTTGAGGGGATGAAGGCGGGGGCATCGGGCAATAGGTGCGCGTGCCAGTGAAGGCCTGTGGAATGGGCGGATGGCGGAAGTATGGCGTCGGCGTGGGTGTAGGGGACGGAGTGCGGAGAAGCGTCGGCGAAGATGCGTTCGAAGTCCAGGTTGAACTGGTCGACGAGGGCGCCTTGGGAGCGGAAGTTGGCGGTGAGGCGAAGCGCGGTGAGGGGCAGATCGCCTAGGCGCTGGGTCTGCAGGACGCGAATGAAGCGCTCGACGCGGGCCTGGCGGAAGAGGTAGATGGATTGCTTGGGATCGCCGACGAGAAAGACGGTCTGGGAGCGGCCGTCCCAGCTCTGGGTGAGCAGTTCGACGATTTCGTACTGGATGGAGGAGGTGTCCTGCATCTCGTCGACGAGCAGGTGTTGCAGGTTTGCGCCGAGGGCGATGGCCAGGTCCTCGGGGCCCCTGTCGGCGGTAAGGGCCGCGCGGGCGAGCAGAGTGGGCTCGGTGTAGTCGCACTCGCCGCGCTGACTGAAGACGATTTGCAGCTCGATAAGGGCACGGCTGAGCACGCGAAAGAGGCTTTTGGTGACGGCCCATTGGTCGGGGGGGTAGTGCGCGGGCGGGAGAGAGCGGATGCGACACAGTATCTCGAGGATGTCAGTGCGGTGGTTGATGTGCTCAATGAGCGATTTGAGTCGGGCCTTCTGAATGGGACTGCAGTCGAAGCCGAGGTCATTGCTATTGAATCTTTTACGCCAGGCGTTGCCTGCGGTGACGAGCAGGTGAATCAGCGCGCGCCAGTGATCGAGGTGAGCGGAGACTGGCTGGGGCGGGTGGTTGAGTCCGGCGCAGTGGGCGATCCGCGACGGATTGCCGTCGTAGCCATCGAGCGAGCCGAGCTCGGCGGCGAGGGCTGTGAGATCGGCCAATGCATCGGCGGGGAACAGTTGCGTGAGTTGGGCGAGCGTGGTGCAGATGGCGCGGTCGAGGGCGAGTTCGAGGCTGGGCAGGACGTTGGCGTCGAGCCAGGCGTCGGCGAGCTGGGCTGGCGTGCGGGGGATGAGGCTGCCCCATTGCTCGCGCGGGTCGAGCATGCTGGCAATGAGCGATTCGCAGTTGGCGAGATTGCCATCGCGGTGGAGGAGCAAATCTCGCAGGGCATGGTCGAGCGCGGGATCGCTGCCGAGCAGCAACAGGGTGCGGCGGGCGGCTTCGCGGTAGAGTGGCTCGGGATCCTCAGTGGGAGCAAGGCGTCCGCCTGAGCCGGAGAGCACTGGCAGGCGGGCAGCGATGTCGGCGCAGACCGAGCCGATGGTGCGGATGTTGAGCAGGCGGGGATGGTCGCGCAGGTTCCAGCAGAGCAGGCGATCACGCTCGATGACGGCCTCAGCAAGGGCGCGGGTCTGGCGGTCGAAGGGGGAATGGGCGGGCGTGTCTTTGGCAGCGGCGTGGAGCTGGGCGAGAACTTTGTCGCGCAGCTCGGCCGTGGCCTTGATGGTGAAGGTCATGGCGAGGACCTGCTCCGGCGAGGTGACGGACTCATCGGCGAGGAGCTTGAGAAAGCGCTGGATGAGCAGGCCGGTCTTGCCGGAGCCGGCGGGCGCTTCGACGACGAAGGAGCGGTGGATGTCGAGGGCATCGCTGCGGGCTTGTGCGTCGACCGGCGGCGGCGGTTCGGGCAACAGCGATTCGGGCGGGGGCGGCGGACCTGCTGGCGCGGGTTGGGGGGATTCTTCGGCTTCGGCGATCTGGTCGAAGAGCGGCAGGAAGGGAAGCAGCTTAGCCAAGGTCTGCCTCGTAGCTGGAGGTCTCGAACAAGTCTGGGTCAGCGTTCGGATCGGAATCGAGATATTCTTCGAGGTCGGTGAAGACTGGGTTGAGGGTTGCAGGGTCGAGGCGGCAGAGCAGGCGCTGCTGGCAGTACTTGCAGGTTTCGGGATATCGCTTGGGTGAGACGCTGGTCTGACCGGCGTGGAAGTCCTCGGCGAGCCGGGCAAGGACTTCGCGCCATTCCTCAACCTGGGCTGCGAGGCTTTCTGCCTGGAGTTTTGCGGCTTTGGGCAAAACACCATCGCGGGCCTGGAAGCCGCTGAGGCCGAGTTCGTCGCCGGCACGGATATTGGCGAACGCGATGGCGGCGAGTTGCGGCTGGTTGGAGAGGACGGCGTACAGAGGAAGCTGAGGTTCGTCAGGGCGCGGGCCGAGCCAGTCGGCAGGTTTGGCGAGGCCGGTTTTGTAGTCGAGGATGATCTCGCCCGCAGGCTCGTCACCCTCGGCGAGGGCGAGATCGACGCGATCGACACGGACATTGAGGTGGAGCGGGCCGATCTGGACATCTTTGAGCTCTTCTTCGCGCGACTTAACGGCGAAGGGCGAGCGCATAGTGGCCTCGTAGTCGAGCCAGGGATGGAGCAGATTGAGCAGGCGCTGGCGTTCGATGCCGAGGTAAGCGGTGGACCAGCCAGTCTCGACGCGGGAGTGGTGCTTCGCGAAGGCGACGTCGATGGAGCGGTTGAGTTGGTCCTCGCGCTGATCGCGGTTCATCTGCTGGAGTGCGGCCTGGGTCTGAACCTCAGCCCAGAAGCTCTCCAGAACGGCGTGAACCAGGCTGCCGCGCTCGCGGGGATCGAGGCCGAGCGCGATGGATTCGAGCCCGGAGGAGAAGAGGCGCTTCTCGGCGAAGGCGCGGAAGCCGCATTCTGCCTGGGATTTCAGAATGGCCGCGCCGCCTTGCAGCACGCGGTCGGGCGGGGGTGGGATGGGCATGTCGTCGGGGACAAGGTCGAGCGGAATGGGGTCAGTTTCCGAGGTTGGTGCGGGAGAGAACTCGGAGGCACTGACCGGTTCCCGGGTGAGGCCGGCGAGCGCAGGCGATGGGCGCTGCTGTCCGTCCGCGGACTGCTCCGCATAGCTGAAGACAACGGTGCCCGCGCTGGCGGCGATTCGTTCGCTGGTGCGGCGGGCCAGCGCGGTGTCGCGCGTGGGGTTTGCGCCGGGCATGGCGAGGTCGCGTTGCAGACCCCAGGGCAGCAGAGGATTGAGCGCGGGCGTGGCGGGCCAGTCGAGGTCGCCGGCGCGCAGAAACCAGAGGGCGTCGAAGCTGGAGCCGGCGGACTCAAGTGGTCCCATAATCTGGATGGGCGCGTGGCGGGACTCGGGGGCGAAGAGGGTCTCCGCGGCGATGCGTTCGAGCGCGGTGAGGGCGTCCGTGAAGGAGACGCGCGCCCCGTCGAAGTCCAGGGAGGCGAGCTCGTCGAGGGTGTCGTCCCACTTGCGGCGGGTTTGGAACTCGATGCTGTCGAGGTGGGCCGCGGGCGCCCAGCCGGCGGCTTCGAGCAGATCGTGGATGGTTGCGGCCCACTCGGCGTGGGCGCGTTCGCCGCTGAGTTCCTTTCGATAGAAGGCGGATCCAAGCGCGCGGAGGTGATGGAGCAGACCGGGCAACTGCGAGCGAAGCTCAGAACGCGCGGCGTCGGAGGCGAGGTCGCCGGGCGCTATCTCCGGGCGAATGCGATGCTGGCGGCGGAGGTCGGAGGCATCGAACTCCGCGCGGGCGAGGAGTTCGGAGGCGGTGCCGGGATTGGCGGTGGCGAAATGGGGCGAGAGCAGGAGCGCGGAGACGCGGTCGATGGGCAGCGGGGCGATTACCCAGCGCAGAATATCGAGCGCGACCGCGGCCATCGGAGTGCGCGTGAGCGGCACGCCGAGGGAGAACTCATAAGGGCCGGAGCCGGTGGGCGCGGAGATGTGGTTGAGTTCTGGCGCGAGGACCTCGCGGAAAACTCGATCGATGTCGGCGCGCGCGGGCTCGATTGCTGGGACGATGACGGCGATGCGGGCGTTAGGCTGATCTAGAAGTTGTGCGCGCAGCCAGTGGGCGCAGGCGAGGAGTTCGGCGCGCTCGTCGGGGCCGGAGACGAGCGACGCGGGATGATGCGGGAGGATGTGAGCGAGTTCGTCGATGGATGTGCCGGCAGTGCGGAGCGCGTCGAGCAGAGCCGTCTGCGCGGGCGTGATGAGGTCGAAGCCGACGAGCAGGAGGCCGAGTGGTGCGTTGAGTTGGCCGGCGGAGACTGCGTCGCGGAGGGTCTGGGGGAGCTGGGCCTGGGTGAGGTATTGCGAGCGGGTGCAGCGACGCTCGAATTCGGTGGCCCAGCGGGCGAAGGTGCGGGTATCGCCGTTGCCGGGGAAGGCATTGAGCCGGCGGCGGCCTTGGTAGGCGTGCAGCAGCAGCCAGGCTTGGGCAGCGATCTGGGCGAGCGAGTCGATGGGGCTGGCACTGGCTGGGTCGGCTGCGATGATGGCGCGCCAGAGGGTGTGTTCCTGGGCAGAGCCGAGGAGCATGTCGGAGGCGTGGCCGTCGAGCAGAAGGGCGTGCCAGAGGCTCTCCATCCACGCGTCCCAGGCGAGGATGAATGGAGGCTCCCAGTAGTCGCGGCCGAGGGCGCGCTGGTGGAGGTCGAAGGCGTGTCGCAGGGTGCGGGCGGCACGCTGGTTGGCGGTGAGGACGAGGTAGCCACGCAGGAGCGCCTGGTCGATCTCTGGAGGCAGCGCGGGGGAGGGGGCCATACGCCTTTTATACGCCTTGCAGGAGCGGAAAAGCAGCGATTCGGGAAGTCGAGCGAGACAGCGAGATAGCAAGATAGCGAGTTGGTGCGGCGATCGGGAAGTATCATGGACGCAGGAGGGCGTGGCAGATGCGATTTGCGTGGCGAGCTGTGATGTTGCCGGTTATGGTTGCGGCGTTGGTGGCGGGCTGCAAGCAGTCGAGCAGCAGCGCGCCGAGTGCTGCGAGTGAGGCGGGAACTGCCGCGGCGGGCGAGCTAAAGACGTTTCCGATTCAAGGGAAGGTGATCAGCGTGGACGCAGCCAAGGGAAGCATCGTGCTGGCGCATGAGGCGGTGCCGGGCTTTATGGATGCGATGACCATGACCTACAAGCTGAAGGATGCGACGGTGGCCAGCGAGCTGCATCCAGGCGACAGGATCATGGCCAAACTGCTGGTGCGCAAAGTGGGGGATGACGACTACCGCGACGCGATGCTGGACGAGATTGTGGTGACGGCGCAGGCGCGACCGGACTATAAACCGACGGTGCAGTATCACGTGCCGACCGCGGGCGATGCGGTGCCCGACTTCAAGCTGGTGAACGAGGATGGCAGGTCCATCCACCTGGGCCAATTCAAGGGGCGGGTGCTGCTGCTGACGTTTATCTACACGCGATGCCCGCTGGCGGACTACTGCCCGCGGATGAACAAGAACTTTGCCGAGATCGACGCGGCGCTGGCGGCGGACAAGAAGCTGTACGGGCAGACGCATCTGCTGAGCATCAGCTTCGATCCGAAGTACGATACGCCGGCGGTCCTGAAGAGCTATGGCGCCATCTATATGGGCGGGGCGAAGGAGCGGTTCGCGCATTGGGACTTTGCCGCGCCGCCGGAGGCGGAGTTGCAGGCGATGGAGGAGTTCTTCGACGTAGGCGTGACGCCGGGCGAGGCGGGAACACTGACGCACTCGCTGTCGACCGCGCTGATTGGCAAGGATGGCAAGGTGCGGGCATGGTACGCGACCAACGAATGGACTCCGGCAGAGGTGCTGGCGGCGATGAAGAGCGCAGTGGCAGCATGAGCGCGATCCAAAAGAGTTGAATGAGGAGAGACGATGGCGAAGTTGACGATTGGGTTTGGGGTCGTGCTGATTGTGCTAGGTATATGGGGATTTGTGACGACGGGGAGCGCGCACCCGACGGCGCTGATTCCGACCTGGTTTGGGCTGGTGCTGGCCATTGCGGGAGCGCTGGCGATTACGGAGAATGCGAAACGGCGGATGATGTGGATGCATGTCGCGGTGACGGTGGGGCTGTTGGGATTTATCGGGGCGCTGGTGCGGGTGATCGTCGAGTATGCGGGCGCGCATGGCGAGCCGCTGGCACATCCGGTCGCGGTGGAGGACCAGGCGGCCATGGCGGCGATCTGCCTGGTGTTTGTGGGGCTGTGCGTGCGGTCTTTTATTGCGGCAAGACGGGGTGGGAAGCTGGGGGCGTAGGTAGTTATGGCGCCGGCGGGGATTATCGGAGCAGTTCTGGCTGGGAGATTTCGGAGGGCCCAGCCTTCGCCATTTGTAACTCTGTCTTGCGAATCATATGTAACCACAAAGAATCCGGATCGGAGTTGAATACCGTGGCGGCGTCCGCGGGAAAGACGAACCACGCGCCCATTTTCACTTCCGTTTGCAATTGATCTTGCGTCCATCCGGCGTATCCCAGGTAAACGTGAAGGAGGTGAGAGTCAGGCTGGGTCGAAAGTGTTTTTTCAAAGACGTCTTTGTCAGAGATCATATAGACCCCGGGGAAGACGTTCACCGCTTTATCAATCTTGGCCCAGGACTGAAAAAGAGCAAATACGGCCAGAGGTTCCACAGGACCACCGAAATAGACCGGGTCGGGGCGGTCTTTCGCGGCCTTAAGATCGAGGACTTGAGAGAGTGGCACCTCAGTGCGTCGATTGAGAATGAGTCCGACTACGCCACTCTCACTGTAGTGAACGAGCAGAATTACGGTTCCTGCGAAATGCGGGTCGCCGAGGCTGCGGCTGGCGACGAGCAACTTTCCAATCGCCAAATCCTTGGGGTCCTTGAATTGAATCGGAAGAAGTGACGCGGGGACAGGCGCGCGCGAAGACGCATTGGGCTTTTGAGCACCATATTCCGCCTTGGCTGTGTTGACCCTTCCGGGACCCGCCAAGGCAACGATCGCGAACAGCATTGCGAGCAGCAACCGGTTGCGCAGCGACATTGTCGGTATCCTTCCCGGAACTTGCTTTGGTCTACCAACCTAGACCGAATCCGGTGCGTTGCCTAGGTTTTGCCTGAAAAGGCGGGTTTTCGGAAAGCCCAGTCATTTGCTGAAATGGCTCCAAAGTGCCCGGCGATGGATGGGGCACATCAGCGTCGGAGAGCCCAGAAATGCGGAGGTCCTTCGACTTCGCGCCCCGCTTAGGGTGACGGGCAAAAACGTGGGCGGGGTCACTGGCAGAAGGCGAGCAGGGTGAAGAGGCAGAGCCAAAGCGCACCCATGGAGTGCCAGTACCAAGCGGCGCAGTCAACCAGGATCTGACGGTTCTCCACGCTCTTGAAGGCGAAGAGGCCGACGATGGCGGCGATGAGGCCCAGGACGCCGGCGGTGAGGTGGACGGCGTGAGAGCAGGTGATGATGTAGAAGGAGTGGCTGCTGCTGCCGCCGAGTTTGAAGGTGACCCCCTGGAGCGCGAGCTGATGCCAGGCGAGCATCTGGCCGGCGAGGAAGAGCGAACCGAGGACCAGGGTGGCGATGAGCCAGGGCAGCGCGCGGCGCGAGGTGGGCTTGCCCAGGCCGAACCACTCCTCCATGGCGTCGATGGAGTTGAACATGTGTCGGCGGGCGATCTCGACGGTGACAGAGCTGAGCAGCAGGACCACGGTGTTGAGCCAGAGGATGCGCGGAATGGGCAGGGGCAGCCACTCGTTGATGTAGTGGCTGTAGGCGTCGAAGTGGGGATAATTCTGCGAGCTGAAGAAGACGCTGACGATGCCGACGAAGAACATGAAGACCGCGCCCAGGGCGAAGAAGAGGCCGAGGCGATAGGTGGTGAGGCGTTCTCCGGGCCGGCGACGCGGGCCGGCGGCTTCGTCCCAGTTGTCGTTGTCGCCGCCTCCTCCGGTGCGCTTGAGGTCGCGGCCGTTGGGCGGGCGCCGGCCATGGCCACCGTCGTTTTCTTCGCTGCGGCGGGGACGGCGTTCGAGATCGGGGGGCGTGATGATGGCCGGCATAATCACCTCGCAGCGCTCGCGATGGGTAGAGCTTACTAGGAATCTGGCCCGGTGACCACTGCATCGAAAGAGATTTCCACGGCGTGGAATCCCTGCAGCGGACTGTTGAGTTGGATGCAGAGGGATGGAGGATGGACGCGGTGGTGCAAACCCCTGCGATGCAGATTCCTACGTCCCACCCTTCGCAAGGACGCGAAGGATGGGGCTCCCCGTGCTGTGGTTAGGCGAGGGTGAGCTGGAGGGTGGTGACGCTGGCGGGTGGGAAGGTGTGGGTGAGGCGGCCAGCGGAGGGTACGGCGGTTTGCGCTGGATTGGGATGGACGGCGTTGGGGTGGGCGAAGTCGTTGTGGGCGTGGACGTCGGGCTCGGCGAGGACGGTGCCGGAGTAGTTGGCAATGGCGGCCCCGGCGACGGCGATTTCGGTGGTGACGGGGCGGTCGATGTGGGGATTGACGACGCTGAGGGTCAGGAGCTTGGGATTGGTTGGCGAGATGGATGCAGAGCCGGAGAGGCCGGCGAGGAGCTTTACGGCTTCGAGCGAGCCGGTGTAGCTGTTGCCGCCGACGGGGATGGGCGCGTTGGCGAGCGGGTTGGGGATGGCGGGCGCGGAAAACTCGGCGCGGACGGCCTGCGCGCCGCGATGGGGCAGGTACATCTGGAAGACATGGAAGGTGGGGGTGACGGTGAACTTGTCCTCCTGCGCGAGCATGAGGGAGTGGATGCAGTTGATGGATTGGGCGACGGCGGCGACGGCGACCTTGTCGGCGTGGCGCTGGAAGATGTCGAGGGTGATGCCGGTGAGCAGGGCATCGCGCATGGTGGACTGCTGGGAGAGATTGTAGTTGGGGCCGAGCGAGGTGCCCTTGCCGTACCAGGCTCCCCACTCGTCGACGACCAGCTTGACGCTGGGCTGGCCGGGCTCGGCGGTCTGTGCCATGGCCGCCCAGTGGTCGGTGACGACGCGCTCCATGATGCTGGCGCGGGTGAGCAGGTCGTAGAAGTCGTCGGAGTTGAAGTTGAGGGCATCGCCTTCGGCGAACGCGGTGGGGCTGCCGGAGGTGTAGTAGTGGACGGAGAGGCCGAAGAGGTGACGGCGCTCGGAGTTGGAGTAGAGCGACTTGAAGAGGCGGCGGGTCCAGTCAACGTCGTCTCCGTTGGGGCCGACGGCGACGAAGCGCAGCGGGGTGCGTTGGTAGCTGGGAGTCCAGGCGGTGAAGCGGCGGAACATGGCGGCGTACTCTTCGGGAACGAGGTTGCCGCCGCAGCCCCAGCTCTCATTGCCGACGCCCCAGAGGTCGACGTTGAACGGATCGGGGTCGCCGTTGGCGGCGCGCTCAGCGGCGAGGGCGTTGGGCATGGCGGGTGCTGCGGAGTTGGAGGGGACGTTGCCGGCGGGCGCGTTGCAGTACTCAATCTCCTGGTAGAAGTCGCGGGCGGGGAGCGAGCGCATGTCGGCGGCGAGGTAAGGCTTGCAGCCGATGGCGCGGCAGGTGTGGATGAACTCGTGGAGGCCGTAGGCGTTGGGGTCCTGCTGCCCCCAGAAGGCGGTGCGGGCGGGACGTTTGGCGGCGGGGCCGAGGCCGTCGCGCCAGTCGTAGGAGTCGGCGAAGCAGCCTCCGGGCCAGCGCAGGAGCGGGGCCTGGACGGCGCGCATGGTGTCGATGAAGGCCTGACGGATGCCGTTGGTGTTTGGGATTCTGGAGTTGGGGCCGACCCAGACGCCGTCGTAGATGACTCCGCCGAGATGCTCGATGAAGTGGCCATAGACTTCGGGTGAGATGGTAGCGATGGGCTCGGCAGGAAGGATGTCGATGTGCGCGTCGACCGCGGTGGAGGCTTGCGAGAAGAGATGCGAGCCGCGCAGGGCGAGAGCAGTGGCAGCGAGTGCAGAGGACTTGAGGGCGGCGCGGCGAGTGATTTTCATGACACGGCCAAGATAACAGATAGGTTCAAGGGGCCAAGGTGTGCGGTTCGAGGATATGCTGTTTGGGTAAGAGAGGACAGGCACGATGCAGAAGCAAGCGAACGATTTGAGCCGGAGAGATTTTGTCAGGCTGGCGAGCATAACGGTGGCCGGGTGTTCTGTGGTTGGATTCGGCGAGGGCTGGGCGCTGGGGCAGACGGCAAAGGCGGCGCCGCTGTTCGATGGGAAGACATTGGATGGATGGATCGACATTGAGAACAACGCGACATTGCTGGCGGTGGATGGGATTGCCGATCCGGCGGCTTTTGCGCGCAAGTTGTCGAGTGGGACGGACGCGGTATCGGGATGGCTGCGGGCTAAGCTGGAGCCGCTGGTGAGGGTGGATCTGGCGAGTTTTTCCGCGACCAACGCGAATGCGCGGGCGCTGCTGTCGGCGACGGTGAAGGACATCAACCAGGTGCTGGCGGGGCCGTCAATCTATGACGCGACGCGGTTCAGCGGCGTGACGCTGCGGCCCGAGACGGAAGAGATGCTTAAGGCGAGTCCGCGGGGCGCTCGGCTGGCGCGGCTGAATAAATTGCTGCTGGAGGATGCGTATCCGGCGGAGCTGGCCAAGGGCACGACGGCGGGATGGGTGGTGAAGGACGGCGCGATTGCGAGTACCGGGGTGGGGCGTGGCGTGCTGTATACAGCCAACGACTATGGGCGCTACCGGCTGATGTTCAAGATGCGGCATGTCTCGGGAAGTCCCGACCACTATGCGTGCGTGCTTCTGTTCGGCACCCCGCCACAGGGGGACGACGTCGCGATCGATGCGCTGAACGGGATCCAGTTCGGACTGCCGAATGGGAACCACTGGGACTATCGGGGTGGCGGCAGCAGCCTTGGCGATGCGTTCTTCACGACGGTGAACAAAGTCAAGTTTGATGAGCACGCGTGGAGCCAGGTGGAGATTCTGGTGGACGCGGCCAAGGGAACCGCGCGCATGGCGGTGGCCCAGCCGATTGGCAGCAAGGCGGTGGAGGTGGTGGACTTCAGGGATGCGGCTGGAGGCAGAGTGGGGCCAATCGCATTGCAGATGCACAATGCGGGGCTGTTCGATGAGTACAAAGACTTGACGATTGAGGTTGACCCGAAGGAAGACAGGCTGATTACGGTAGGGTGAGGGCGCGGGTTGCCAATGAGCGGTGAGGCTAGGTGGGAGCGATCAGCGGCCGGCTGGACGAGGGCGGGCTAAGCTGGCGAAGGAGGAGTGGATATGTCGCGCATGATCCTGCATTCGGCGTTTCTTGGGGCCCTGGCGCCGGCGGTGCTGCACCTGCTGTTCAGGTTTCTGGTGCCGAAGCGGCGCAGGGTGTACGTGGAGGAATAAGTCTTGAAGCAGACGATTGCGGCGATCCGCTCGGGGACGGAGCCGGTGGGCAAGCTGCCTGAGGGCGCGTTTCATCGGACGCTGGAGACGCCGATCGGCTGCCCGAAGTGCGATGTGAGCTACAACCTGGTGGTGGATTGGGAGTGGGCCAACACGCGCTGGTTCGAGGAGGAGGCGCGCGGGCCGATCCGGCTTCTGCAGAAGGCGATCCAGATGGGGCACACGGGCGGGCATCGGGTGTCGCACTTTGAGACGAGTGGGGTGGTGGTGAGGAGTTTTGTGAAGTTGGAGACGAGCTGAACGAGCGAATCACAGAGCGCACAGAGAAAGAGAGAGGGCACAGAGATTCTGTCGTTAGATCTGGCGGTTGGAGGGGGGGTCGGAGCCTACTTCGAGGCCGAAGCGGGCGAGTTCGCGCTTCTGCAGGCTATAGTCGACGAAGAAGCCGATGCCGATGCAGAGGGGAATGAGGCCCGTAGCCGCGACGATAAGGGTTTCCCGGTCGCGCTCGATAGCGGCGAGCATGAGACCGAGAAGAATGATGCCGGCACCGACTGAGACGAGAACGATACCGGCGCGGCGCGCATTGCCGAGGCTGCGCAAGGGGTCCCTGGTTTTGATCTCTTCTGCGTCGTCCCTATTGGATTTCAAGAGCAGATCGATCTGTTCGGCGGGCATGCCGCGTTGTACCATCGCCATGCGCTGCTCGGCCTTGATGCGGCGGGCATGGGCCTGACCCGTAATTCCGGAGATAATTGCGACGATGGCCACCAAGAATGCTCCGAGGGGTACGATGAACGGACTTGATAGGATCTTCTCCAATAGAGCGAACTCATATCCTCCCATGATTTCCTCCCTTTCCTGCCCGCGTTAGACTGGCGGGGCCGCGCAGAGTTTCATTCGCGCGAGTGAAACTTTGAGCGCGGCACGCGGTCTAATCCTGCTTGTCTACCGAACCCAGCTTCGAAGATATCGTGCGTGAGCATCAGGCGATGGTCTTCCGCACGCTGCTGCGGCTGACGGGAAGCCGCGAGCACCTGGATGACCTGGCGCAGGATGTTTTTCTGAGGCTGTATCGTGCGCTGCCCAGCTTCCGCGGCGAGTCGCTGGTAACGACCTATCTGTATCGCATTGCCGTCAACGTGGCGCAGGATGAATGGAAGCGGAGGCGGCGGGACGCGCAGGCGCTGGTGTCAATCTCCGATGAAACCAGCGGATGGGAAGACCGGCTGCCGCATCCTGGCCGCAACGCGGAGGAGCTGATTGAGGAGCGCGAGTTTGAGAGACTGGTGGAGGGGCAACTACAGCGGCTAAGCCGGGTGGAGCGGGCGGTGCTGGTGCTCTATCATCAGGAGGAGCGGACGTATGAGCAGATTGCACTGGCTCTGGGCTTGCCGCTGGGGACGGTGCGGACGCACCTGCATCGGGGACGGAAGAAACTGAGGGAAGGGATTGAAGCGGCGCGGGTCGAGGGACTGCCAGAAGCAAAGGGGGCCGAATGCAAAGTGAGCGCATGAACGAGGCGGATTCGATGGATGCGCGGCTGACGTGCGCACTGGAGCGGAAGCCCGCGGTGGATGTGCCGGCGGGTTTTGCAGCGCGGGTAGCGCAGCAGGTTCCGGTGCGCAGGCCGGTTGTGGCGCCGGCGGCGCGCGTTGGGTTGGTGGCGGCGTGGATTGGGATGGGCATCCTGCTGGTGGCGCTCGTGGTAGTGGCGACGCATTCCACCGGTCACGCCGTGCTGGGAGTTACGCTGGAGTGGATCTTGTGCGCGGAGCTGGTTGTGCTGGCGGCGTGGCTTGGCGGCGTGTGGAAGCCTATGGAGAGCTAGTTCAGCCTGAGGTAGACGCGCATCTTGACGACCTGGGTGCGCGGGCAGAGCTGTCCGGCGGCGGCTTGAAACGGACGCGGCATATCGGTGCTTCGGCGCAAGGGGTGGGAGCCGTCGTTGTCCGGCTGGACCGAGCGATAGATGAAGCGGCGCGGTTCAGATTGCCGTGGAATGAGTGGCTGGTCGCGGTCCTCTTCCATGACAGGCTCCTGTAGCAGAACTGGTGCAAGTATAGGCGCGGCGCGGGTCACATGAGGAGAAATCGGTGGTAACCACAGTACTTTAGTGCGGCGCGTGGTGCTTGACCATATCGAGAAAGAGCTGGTGGACGCGGGGGTCGTGGGAGAGCTCGGGGTGGAAGGTGGCGGCGAGGATGTGGCCGGAGCGGACGAGGGTGGGGAAGCCGTCGCGGGTGGCGAGGGTCTCGACGGCGGGGCCGGTGCGGGTGATGCGCGGGGCGCGGATGAAGACCATCTCGAGCGGGCCGCCGGGCAAGGCGGTGTCGGCGGTGAGGATGGTGGAGTCGATCTGGCGGCCGTAGGCGTTGCGCTCAACGGTGATGTCAAGGGCGGCGAGGGAGGGTTGCGGAGGATGTTCGACCTGATTGGCGAGCAGGATGGCGCCGGCGCAGGTGCCGAAGGTAGGGGTGGACTTGACGTAGCTCTGCAGGATTTCAAAGAACCCATGGCGCTCCAGGAAGCGAAGCATGGTGGTGGATTCGCCGCCGGGCATGATGAGGCCATCGAGTCCGGTGAGCTGGTCCGGGGTGCGGACCAGCATGGGGGTCGCGCCCAGCGCAGTGAGAGTGCGGACGTGGGCGTCGTAGGCGCCCTGAAGGGCGAGAACGCCGATCACGAGCGACTGCCCAGGCTCCGTGGTCACTTGGGCGCGCTCGTGGCCGGGGCTGGCGGGGCCGCAGGAGAGGCTGGTTTGGCCGGCGCAGCAGACGGGGCTGGAGGAGTGGTGGAGGCCGGCGCTGCTGGGGCGGGCGGTGCGATGCTCTTCTGCAGGTCCGCGAGCAACTGACGCAACTGGGTCTGCAACGCAGTCATCTTGGCCCGCTCAAGCTGCCCGCCCTGTTCATTGATGGTGGGGGTCTTGTCGAGGAAAGCGATGCCCGCGGGGGTCTTGTAGAACGCGATAATGTCGGTCAACTGGTCTTCGGTGAAGGCCTTGACGTAGATGTCGATGAAGGTGGGCTCCAACACCTTCCAGCCGACCAGAGCGTCGATGGCGTCAGTGGCGTTCTTTTCAAAGGCATCAATCTTGGCCTTCTGCTCGGGGGTGATGTCGGGGGCGCTAACCTTTCCTCTCACCTCTTTGACCTGGCTGACCAGGTTGTCGGCGTTTTGCTGGACAGCCTTCTCAGTGCGCAGCATTTCGATCAACTGCTGCGCCTTGGCGCGGTGCGAGGGGGTGGCTTCCTGGGATGTGGAGGCCGCTGTGGTTGCCGGAGAAGGTGTGGCCGGAGTGGTCTGGGCAGTGAGGGGAAGGGTAAGCGCGAGGACGAACAGAAGGAGGGCGGAGCGATGCGTGCGGGCTGCGATGGGCATGGTTGACCTAATTCTACTTTGGATGGGGAGACGCGAGGGCATTGAATGGGTGTGCGACTCGTGAAAGTTTTGCCGGAGGAGGTGGGCGGTGTGGGCTGGGGGTCGTGGATTGCCAAAATGTAAAGACTGATATACTTACTTCAAGGAGAGTGGTAAAGATGGCGATGATAAGCACGATCAGCAGCAAGGGGCAGGTGACCGTTCCCGTGGAAGTTCGCAGGCGGCTTGGAGTCAAAGCCGGCGATCGCATCGCCTACGTGGTGAAGGACGGACTCACCTATATCCAACCGGTGCGGGGGGAAGAGAATCCGTTTACGAAGTGGATCGGGGCGCTGGGCGGGCCCCAGCCGGACGGCACGGCGGTGAGGTTCTACCGCGAGTTGCGCGGTGGCGGGGAAGATGACGACGAATGAGAACGGCGATCGATTCAAACATTCTGTCGGCGATCTGGCGGCTTGAATCTACCGCAGCGGAACTGTCACAGACGCTGGCGCAAGCCCACTCCGAGGGTTCGCTGGTGATTTGCGGTGTCGTGTTCGCGGAAGTCATGGCCAATCCGTCTGTTGATGAAAAATTCGTGGCCAACTTCCTTGATGACACGGCGATTGGGGTCGATTATGCGCTGGGTGAGGAAGTATGGCGGCTGGCGGCGGCGCGTTATCGGAACTATGTTGAGCGAAGGCGCAGACATCAGAAGGAGTTCGAGCGGCGGTTGATCGCGGACTTCATTATCGGTGCACATGCACTGGTGGAGGCGGACCAGCTAGTGACTCTGGACCGGCGGTATGAGCGCGATTTTCCGGAGCTGAAGCTGATCTGAAAGCTCTCAGTCGTAGCTGAATGCGGCGCTGCGCCGGGTGATGCTGGAGGATTTGCAGGAGAAGCGGAAACGGGCGTAAGGTCGCCACCCTACGGGGTGGACTCTTTGGGTGGGTGCAGTTCGCGGAGGATTGAGAGAAGCTCAAATGCGGCTATGCCATCCTGGGCAGGATAGTGGAAGTTGACGAAGACGCAATGCTGTGGTGTGCAGTGAACTTCCACAGAGATGACTTCACGTGGTCGTGATATTTGCTGCTCGTATCCGATGACGCGTACGTATGCCCCTCTCGCGCTGACGGCCTTGAAGTGGGTTGAAGGGTCTTGGGAGTTCAGAAACGGATCGAAATCCAGGCCGTCGATTTCTCCGTCGGCATGGGCTCTTGCATTCGCATCGATTTGAAGTGCTTTTAGCAAGGGTGCGTCGAAGAGCTCAGGGCGTTGTTTGATCGCGGTGTCGAGCGCCCACGGGTCGGTCTTGCCCTCTGGTTGGCGCAAGTACCAGTCGTAGAAGCTCTGGACAAACCTCATGGCCTGGGACGATGGATTTACCCGAGTCTGTGCAAAGGCAGTTCGACCGATGAAGAGAATGAGGGCGAGCGCTAGAGAGAGACGCTTCATAGGTCGAACCCCTGATAGGCCAGGTCTTACCAGCCGCGGGTTTGCATGAGGTCGTGTTCGTCGATGGCGGCGGCCGCGAGGCCTTTCATGGTACCGGTGACGGCTTCGCTGGCTTCGGCGACGATCTGGGGGTCGTTGAAGTGGGTGGTGGCGAGGACGATGGCGCGGGCGCGGGAGACGGCCTCCTCACGCTCCAAGGGATTGTTCTCCACGTCGAGCGGGGTGGCGCGCTCCTTCATAAAGATGCCGGAGCCGACGAAGATGCTCTCGGCGCCGAGTTGCATCATCAGGGCCGCGTCGGCGGGGGTGGCGATGCCGCCGGCGGAGAAGTTGGGCACGGGCAGTTTGCCCGAGCGGGCGACCATGCGGATGAGTTCGTAGGGCGCGCCGTGGACCTTGGCGGCGTTGTAAAGCTCTTGCTCATCGAGCACGGTGAGGGCCTTGATCTCGCGGACGATCTGGCGCATGTGCTGGACGGCGTGGACGACATCGCCGGTCCCCGCTTCCCCTTTGGTGCGGATCATGGCAGCGCCTTCTGCGATACGGCGGAGGGCCTCGCCGAGGTTGCGCGCGCCGCAGACGAAGGGGGTGGTGAAGGCGTGCTTGTCGATGTGGTGGATCTCGTCGGCCGGGGTGAGGACCTCGGACTCGTCGATGAAGTCGACGCCGAGGGTCTGGAGGACTTGCGCTTCAGCAAAATGCCCGATGCGGGCCTTGGCCATGACCGGGATGGTGACGGCGGCCATGATCTGCTTGATGAGCTTGGGGCTGGCCATCCTCGCTACTCCGCCTTCTGCCCGGATCATGGCGGGAACGCGCTCCAGCGCCATGACGGAGATGGCGCCGGCCTCTTCGGCGATGCGCGCCTGCTCGACGTTCATCACGTCCATGATGACGCCGCCCTTGAGCATCTCGGCGAGGCCGAGCTTGAGACGGATGGCGGGCGAGCCGAAGTTGCCGGGGGTCTGACTGCCGTTCTGCGAGGGGTCTGCCATGGGTGTCCTTGGGCGGCGCGGGCTGTCGCGGCAGGGATGAAGCGCCACGAAAAAGTGCTGCCAACCCCTAGTTTAGCAGGATTGCGGGGGATGGTCGCGGCGGTGTGAGGCGGCGCGGGTGGCTATTGGATCAGGTTGGTGGGCTCGTTGGCCGAGGATAGACTCGACCTCGATTTCGACCGGACCGGACCGGCGTTGAGCTCGGCCGCATTGGTCGCTCCTACATCGTTCAGCTTGTACAGCAAGGAGCGGTAGCTGATCTTCAGCCACTTGGCGGTCTTCTGGCGGTTCCAGTTGTGTGCCTTGAGGACCTTCAGGATGATCTGGCGCTCCAACTCGCGGGTGGCTTTTTTGGTGACCACCTTGAGCGAGATCGGCTGGCTCACATCGACGTCGGCCAAGGTCCTGGCGGCCGGTCTTTCTTCCTCGACCAACTCCGCAGCCAGCGCGTCTTCGCTGCCCATCAACACATAGCCACGGATCAGATTGTCGAGTTGGCGGATGTTGCCGGGCCAGTCGTATTTCTGCATCAGGCGCAGCACGTTGCGGGAGAGCGGCGCTGGATTGAGGTGAAAGACGCGCGCGTGTTGACCGACGAGATGGTCCACCAGTTGGGGCAGGTCCTCGGTCCGCTGGCGCAGCGGGGGCAGATGAATGGTAACCGCGTTGATGCGGTAGAGGAAGTCGAGGCGAAAGGTGCCGTCCGCAACCTGTTCGCGCAGGTCACGGTTGGCGACCGACACGATCCTGGTCTGGATCGTGCGGGTCTCGTGCCCGCCCACGCGCATGAACGAACCATCCTGCAGGACCTGGAGCAGCTTGGACTGGACGCCGATGTCGAGGCTGCCCACCTCATCGAGGAAGAGGGTGCCACCGTGGGCCTGCTCCAGACGGCCGCGTTTGGTGGAATGCGCGCCGGTGAAGGCCCCCTTTTCATAGCCGAAGAGTTCGGTTTCGATGAGGCCCTGGGGAATCGCCGGACAGCTTACCTTGACCAACTGCCCTACCACCCGCTCCGAGGTGCCATGGATAAGGCGGGCGCAGATTTCCTTGCCGGTGCCGCTCTCACCCTGGACCAGAACGGCAACGTTGGTCTTGGCGACCATCTCCAGTTTTCGCCGGATGACCTGCATCTCGGCGGTACGGCCAAAAAAGACATCCACAGGAGGGAGATCGACCTGAGTTTCGTGGTCAGAGAAACGTACAGTGGTCATATTTTCCTGTCATCGATCGCTGGCATCGTCTCCCTCAGTTGGGCAATCGATGGGCCGGGCAATCTACCAGATACAACTTGGGTACCATAGTCACAGCACGTTGGATACCAAATAATAAGTCGATATAGAGAGCGGCAGGCCTACAAAAGCCGCCGGAAAAAACTTCTTGAGTAATTCATGTACTTTTTTTCCCAACCTCATGTAAACTTTCTGCACAATGGTAGGAAGTTTATTACCACTTTTATCAGAAAAACTCTGAGGTTTTGGGTTGTTCGGCGCACTTCTCCGGAATTCCGGCGCACGGCAATGCAAGGCAGAGACATGGTCCACCAGGACGTTTATTGGGGATCCTGTTTAGGCTCAGGTATTTGCCACAAAAACACAAGACGCCGGCATGACCCGGCGTCGGCGCAATGGAGTTAACTTATGGCGGTTCATTCTTCCTTGTCACCTGAAAAACCGGCATCGGCGTTGCGGCCGTGCCTGTTCGTCTTCGAGTCGAACCTGCGGGTTCTTAACTACTTGAAGCGGGCGTTCTCGGCTTTGTACGATTTGCGGCTATTTTCAGAGGAACAGTCCTTCCTGCGCGATTTGGAAGTGATGCAGCGGCCTAGCCTGGTGCTTCTGGCGTGGGACGGCATTCGCCAGTCCATGCCGCTGTTTTCGCGTATTCGCACCGTCAAGTCCGAAGTTCCCGTATTGATCATGGCTACTACCGCCGAGATGGCGGACTATGAAGTTTTTGCCCGCCTGGGGGCAAGCGGCGTGGTGCTGAAGCCTTTCGTCGACGACGCGCTGGAAGTTGCCATTGCCAAGCATCTGTTGGTGCACCACGAAGAAGCCGGAGAGCCGAAGGAGATCCGGCTGGAGGGCGGCCACTCGTTTGTCCGGTCGAGCAAGCGCATGCGCGAGGTGGAGGCCCAGGCGCAGCTGGTGGCGCGGTCCGACATTCCGGTCCTGATTCTGGGCGAGAGCGGAACCGGCAAAGAGATCGTCGCCATGTACACCCACCAGATGTCGCGCCGTGCCGGGCGCATGTTTTTGAAGGTGAACTGCGCGGCCATGCCGGCGGACCTGCTGGAGAGTGAGCTGTTCGGCTACGAGCAGGGGGCGTTCACGGGAGCGACCAAGAGCAAGCCAGGGAAGTTCGAGACCTGCGACGGAGGCACCATCTTTCTGGATGAGATTGGCGAGATGCCGCCGGCGCTGCAGGCCAAGCTGCTGCACGTGCTGCAGGATGGGACGTTCTCCCGGCTGGGCAGTCGCGGCCCTACCAAGACCGATGTGCGCGTGATTGCGGCCACCAACGTGAACATGAAAGAGGCGATGGCGCGCAAGACCTTCCGCGAAGACCTTTACTACCGCCTGAACGGCTTGTCGCTGGTGCTTCCGCCGCTGCGCGACCGGCTGGACGAGATTCCGGCGATGGCCACTTATTTCATGCGCAAGGGGGCGAAGAAATACGACCTCCAGCCGCTGCCGATCTCTGCTGCCCTGCTCGAAGCGCTTGGCCAATACAACTGGCCCGGGAACCTCCGTGAACTTGAGAACGTCATCAACCGGTACCTCATCCTGCAGGACGAGAAGGCGGTGATCGCCGAACTCGATCAGGCACGGAGCGCGCCGGTGTTGCCGGAGAAGGCACAAGGCCATATGGAGGCCGGCGGACTCAAGAAGCTGGTGCGAGGATTGAAGGGTGAGGCTGAATCCTCAGTCATTGCCGGTGTACTGGAGGAGACAGGATGGAACCGAAAGGCGGCCGCAAACGATCTGCAGATCAGCTACAAGGCCCTGCTGTACAAGATCAAGCAGTACGATCTGAGCCCCAGATCGGTATGAATGCGGAGGACAAGCCAGAGGCCCCGGAACTCGACATGCTGGTCATCCAGTTTGGCGACCGCACGGTAAAGGGCTACGCAGAGAGAAGCCAATGGCTTCCGGTTGAGGATCTCGACCTTAAGCTATCGCCGCCGGTGTTCCGCCGGCTTGGCTCAGACACCCTGGAGCAGATCCCGATCGACGGTGTGAAGGCGATCTTCTTCGTCAAATCGTTTGAGGGCAAGTGGCACGACGATCTGCGCTTCCACGATCATCTGCCTGCGCCGGAGTGCCTGTGGGTGCGGGTGACGTTCCACGATGGCGAGGTGATCGAGGGATTGATTGGCAACAACCACAACTATGTGGTCCATGCGGGCTTCTACATGTCGCCGATCGACCCTGAGGGGAATAACTGGCTGATCTATGTGCTGAAGAACAAGCTCAAAGACTTCCAAATCCTGGGCCTGCGCGCCGCGCCGAAGAACATGCGCGGACTGAATGCAGTGCGATCGAGCCAGGTGGAGCAGCTTACGTCCTAGTTGCTTCGCGCTCTCCGCCTAGACTTCGATGAGGGCCCGGCCGTAACGCTTCTCGACATACTCATCCAGAATCACCTGAAACTCTTCGACGATGCGGTCGCCACGCAGCGTAGTGAAGAGCTTGCCGTCGACGTAGACCGGTGCTTTGGGCTCCTCGAAGGTGCCGGGTAGCGAGATGCCAATGTTGGCGTGCTTGGACTCGCCGGGGCCGTTGACCACGCAGCCCATCACGGCGAGCTTCAGCTCTTCCACTCCGGCATATTGCTTCTTCCACTCCGGCATCTGCTCGACGAGATAGCTTTGAATGCGTTCGGCGAGTTCCTGAAAGTAGGTGGAGGTTGTGCGTCCGCAGCCGGGACAGCTGGTGACCTGAGGCATGAAGCTGCGGATGCCGAGGGACTGGAGGATCTGCTGCGCGCAGCGAACCTCTTCGCTGCGGTCGCCGCCAGGGGTGGGGGTGAGGCTGACGCGGATGGTGTCGCCAATTCCCGAGAGCAGCAGCGGCGCCAGGCCTGCGGTCGAGGCGACGACTCCCTTCATACCCATGCCTGCCTCGGTGAGGCCGAGATGCAGGGCATAGTCGCAGCGCGAGCCAAGCTCGGTGTAGACATCGATGAGGTCGCGCACGCCGGAGACCTTGGCCGAGAGGATGATCTGGTCGCGGCGCAGTCCATAGCGCTCGGCAGCGGCGGCGTTGTCGAGCGCCGAGACGACCATGGCCTCCATCATGACGTCGCGCGCGGGCAGGGGATCGGCGGACTTGGAGTTCTCGTCCATCATTTTGGTGAGCAGGGCCTGGTCGAGCGAGCCCCAGTTGACGCCGATGCGCACCGGCTTCCGATACTCGACGGCAACCTCGACCATGGTGCGGAAATTGTCATCGTCTTTGCGCCCGATGGAGACGTTGCCGGGGTTGATGCGGTACTTGGAGAGGGCGCGGGCGCAGTCGGGGTAGTTGCGCAGGAGCTGATGGCCGTTGTAGTGGAAGTCGCCGATGATGGGCGTCTCCCAGCCCTTGGCGCGGATGCCGTCGACGATGTGTGGGACGGCTTTGGCAGCGGCGTCGTTGTTTACGGTAATGCGGACCAGCTCCGAGCCGGCGCGGGCGAGGGCGGCAATCTGCTGGACGGTGGATTCGACGTCCGCGGTGTCGGTGTTGGTCATCGACTGCACGACAACCGGGGCATCCGAGCCGACGACCACCGAGCCGATTTTGACTGAAACTGCGCGCCGCCGCTGGATCTGAGGCATAGATTCTCCGCTTCCAGTTTACCAGTGCACTTCGTGCTGTATACCCCATCCCGCCCCAACGAGCAAACGCGCCCTCCGGGGAACCCCGGTCGGTCAGTCATTCCGTTGGCCGGGACGGACTCCGGGGGGGATGCCACGCCCTCAATCACCGGTTACACTTGTGTAGTTGGCCCGGTAGCTCAGCTGCATAGAGCAGCGCACTCCTAACGCGAAGGTCGGCAGTTGGAATCTGCCCCGGGCCACCACACACAACCCTAGAACATCGGCGATTTGTCCACGCGCATTCTGATCAGCAACGGCGGCTCTTGAGCCAGGAATATGGTTCGCTGGATCTACGTTCGCGCGTAGTCTTCGCGCATCGGCGTAAAGACGTCGAGTACCTCACAGTCCTCAAGCGCCGAGGCCTGGTGCTCGACGTCGCCCGGCACCAGGAAGCAATCGCCCGGCCCCACCTCAAATGTTCCGCCGGGGTATTCGAACCGAATCCGCCCGCTGACGATGTACACCATCTGTTCGTGCGGATGGCTATGCCGCACGCCCACCCAGCCCTTGGTCATGGTGTGGCGCACCAGCATCATGGCAGGGCTGTAGGACATCACCTGGCGGCGCAGTCCGGGCTCCGGAGCCGACATCTCTTCCTGGTTCGAAGGAATCACTTCAATTGCTTCAGATTGCATGGTGCTCCTCACGGATGGGTCCGGTCGGATGCGGTCGATAACTGCACCCGATTATTCAATTGAGTAATCTCGGGCAAGTCTCCGCTCATCTCAATGCTAACGCTTCCGCCCTTCCACTCCGCATTGGCGGGAATCGATAGCGAGACATCCTCCGTCTTGGGATAGAGATCGAGCGGCGCCTTCAACGGCCCAGCCTGCGCAATCGCAATCACCTTGCCCGCCCTGTCGCGCAGCACGATCTTGGATGCCGGTGCATCGACCGCGCCCAGGCTGTGCACCGTGACTCTCAAGGTGTGGCCATCTATCCTCACATCGTCGGAACTGATACCGAGGTCAGGCCTCGACCAGTACGGTACGCCCTTGGTCATCAGTTTCAGCTCAACGACGGTCGTGGTATGGGGCGCAAAGGTCAGTGCGAGGTCCTTGCTGCGCTCAAACTCTGCGGTCCACCTCGTCACGCCGGTCAACTCAGCATCCTTCGCACCCTGAATCCCCTGCGTGATCTCCCACTGGCCGGGATCGATCTCCCACCCCGTCATTTGGGTCTTCACCGGCACCGCATCGAGATTGTAGACGATGATCTTGATGTGGTCCGGTGTCGCCGCCGGAACCAGAATTCCCAGGCTATCCGCCTTGGCCGGCGCCACAAACCGCCAACTCACCGCATTGCCCGGATAGATGTGGTTCCGGATCAGCGCGACACCTCCAAACCGCGCTCGCTGCAGTTCCGTATTGACGAACATCGGGCCTGCAGAGTCGGTCACGCGATCGATCCACAGGCTACCCTCGGTGTTGATCCACTCGCGATTCGATTCCGCCTCCAACTGCGCGTTGTACAGCCGGTCGAGGTACCCGGTATTGCCGCTCACTTGCCACGCTAATGTCTCGGCCGATCCGCTGGCCGAGGCCGCTGCCGTTGCAGCCACTCCCGACCCGGACACCGGTCCCGCGCTGGCCAGCACCTGCTTGCCCCAGGCATCGCGCTGGCCCAGCAGGTCCAGACCGTTGGAGCTGATATTCGCGAGCGACGACGGCCCCACATCCATAAACGGCAACAGATACTTCTTATCGCCTGTCCACCGGTACGCCGCCTCGAACATGAAGTCCGGCGTGGAGTCGCCCCCCGGCAGATCCTCGTCCGTCTTGAAGTTGATCTCCGTCCGCGTCACGTACCTGCCATCCGCCTCCTGCTTGCGGTGCGCCAGCATGCCGTCGACTGTCTCCAGGACCATCTTGCGTGTCTCCGGCGCGCCGTTGAACAGGACCAAATCCAGGGCGGGATGAAACACCATATACGACCGCGCCTTGGTCCATCCCCACACGCCGCCCTCGGCCATCTTGGAGCCGCTGAAATAAGCCGACCGCACATGCCGATGCCCGGCTGCGTTCACTCCGGTAAGCCATTCCAGCCGCCGGGCCGTCACCATCGCGCGCTCGATATCCTTCGGATTGCCGAAGTCCATCATCATCGTTTGGCCGAGAACGTTCAGCCCATCCTCGTACGCGTGCAGCTCATCGAACTGTGCCGTCGCCAGGCCGTTGGTCCACATCTTGTTCTCGTACATAGCCTCCAGTTCGCGCGACAACGACGTCTTCAGCTTCTCCGGCTCCACCCCCAGGAGCGCCTCCGACGGGAACAGATTGGTAAAGTCGCTGTCATCGCCGAGGCCCCCGCCGAACTCACCGTCCCATGCCTGCCGCTTATCGATGTAGAAATCCACAATGCGCGTGAAGTAGTCCAGGTCTTTCGCCTGCAGATAGGCCCACGCAGGCACGCCCGCCGGCACCTTGGGCGGAGTGTAATCCGGCTCAGCCGTCTCCGGATTCCATTCGTGCCAGTACTTGCGCCCCAGGTCATTGTCCGGATCCACCTTCAGCAGGTCCGTGATATCGGCATAGAAGCGGTTGTACGTGTTCAGGTGCCGCGTGTTGACGTGCTCCTCCGTCATGTTGGAGAAGTTGTCGCGCACCTGTGCCAGCCGGTCCGCCACGTGCTCTGGAATCGCATCTTTGTACGGCTTGAAGATCAGCCGCAGCGAAGCGCCCTCCAGCGCGCTCGCATTGAACTCCGGGCTGGCCGAAGCAATCGTAATCAGGATGCTCTTGTCGTTCGGCAGAATCCGGTCGCGCGTATCCAGGTACAACGCATGCGCCTCGCCGGGCTTGACCGAGAAAGTGAACGACATCATGTCGCGCATCGGCCACAGTGGATCGCGCACTTCGATGTTCATCGGCACATATTCGCCGTGGGTCGGCTTCACATTCAGCGCCGGCAAGTCGATCGCGATCCCATCCAGCCCCGCGTGGATGTCATCCCAGGTGTACGAGGGCACATGCGTGGTGGTTGCCGATAGTCCGCGAAAGTCGGCCGGGATCAGTACATGCACAATCGGCAAATTCGCAGCTGCTTCGGATGCAACCGACGCCGCGCCGGCTCTTCGTGTCGCGCCAGCGCCGCCCGCCGGAGCCGGCGTTCCGGAGATCACCGAACGTTCATCCGCCGGATAGCGATCGTGGATGAAGTTGAGCAGCGGCGCCAGGCTTGGATTTTCCGCCGGCGCAGCGCTCGCTGTCAGCCTGTACCGCAGTTGCACAATCCCTTGCGGAGGCTCGCCCTGATGCACGTAATACGCGCTGAACTCGCCAATTGGCGTCTCCTGCTCGACATTGGTGAAGCGCAGCTTTCCGCCGGTCAGCGGCTTCGCAATATCGTGGAACGTAGTCTCCTGCCCGCTCGGCCTCTCGAACAGCGTCCTCGCCGGCAGTATCTTTCCGTCCAGCCCCGCTCGGCGTGCCGCATCTTCGGTCACATCCGGCGTCAGCAGATCGATCTTGCCGAACGCACCACCGCTGAACTCCAGATGGTTCCACGGCTCCCGCGGCATGATGAACGTAATAGTCTTGCCCGAAATCGCATAGCAATCCCAGTCCGGCAGTTGAAAATAGTCGAACCTACCTACGATCCGCGACCGGTTATACACTCCCGGCCAGGTAGTCTCGCGAATCCCGTCCATCCCCCGGAACCACCACCGCCCAATGTCGTACGCATCGTTGATTTGCACTTTGCGCACCACTGTCGATGCCGAGGTCAGCGGCGCCGGCACGTCGCCTGGCCGGTTCCAGCCATAGTGGAACCACCACTCCTTCTGCGTATCCGCATTGGTCAACGTGCGCGTCACCGCCGGGATGCTCCGCGGAATCTCATTCCTTGCCAGTGAAGCCACATTTTCATCCGACAGCGCGCGATCGTAGATGCGCAGCTCGTCCAGGTCACCGCCGCGGTCATAGCTATACGAACTCTCCACGCCCGTCGGACCGATAATCCGCGAGTGCGGTCCGAATTGGTCGAGCGCCGCATCGAACATCCCGGTCGCAGCCTTCTCCGCCACCATCTCGCCGTCGACGTAGAACTTGATCCCCGTCGTCTCATCCCAGGTCAGGGTCAGGTGAACCCACTGGTCGGGCTTGGGGAATTTCGGCATGTTGTAGGAGACCCGCGTGCGCCCCAGGTTCACGTCGGTCACAAATGCGTCAAACCCATGGCCGTTGTAGTCAATGCGCAGCCAAACCTGGTCCCAACTGGAATGGTCGGCATATCCCACACGGAAGACGGGGAACGCGGTCTCGTCCACCGGATCGCGCGACCGCCAGTAGAACGACAGCGTTCCCCGCTGCGCATAGATGTTTCCCGGCGCCCAGTACGACAGCAACTGGTTATTCCCGCACTGCAGGTACGATCCCTTCACCCCGCCGGGCATGATCTTCACGTCCGCGAGATAGTTTGGCTGGGCGACGCCTCCAGCAGCGTAATCGGCGTCAAAGTGATCGCCCGAGAGGTAGAACAACAGGCCCGGTTCATTGGCCGGGGCCGGTGGCCCAATCCTCTGCTCCAGCGGGTCCTGGGCGAACCCCGGCGAGGCCCATAGCAAGCATGCAATCAAGACCACACAAGACGATAAACGCAGAGATCGCATGGCGAAGGTCACTCCAACTCGGATCTGGTTCCACGCCCTTGGTCCAACGCAATGCGGCGTGGGACGCGTCCTGACCCCTTCAAAACATCTGAAGTGGCCGGACAAACCACGGGGGATTGTCTGCTATGGAGACTGCAGATTGCAAACCGAAACGAAGATCGACGGATTTGCCACGGTCTGGAGCCGAAGTATGAGAGCCTTCTGCCCGTGAGAGACTTTCAGTGGCCGGCATTGATCCTGTTGTGTAGCAGACCTGGAGAGATTGGATGAGTTTTGCGGTTCGAGGCGCGGAAGGAGACGGGCGGCCCGGGCTAAGGGTGGGTCGCGTTGCCGCGATCGCGCCACTCTACCTGGGATTTGCGGCAACCGGTGTGGGCGTGGCGCTACCAGGCGCGTTGCTTCCAGTGATGCTGCTGCACTGGCACCTGCAGGACGAACAGGCAGGGCGGCTGTTTCTGCTGGCTTGGATCGGGTCCTCCCTGGGCGCTTTGCTGGTGCACGGATCGATGCGGACGGTGCTGCTTTGCGGAAGCCTCGCCGTGGCGCTTGGGGCCATCGGCCTGAGCTTCTGCGCTGGGAGCGGTGCGGATATCTGGATGGCGTTCTACGGATTGGGGCTGGGTCTGACCATGACCTCAATCAGCTTGGTTCGCCAACGGCAGTCGGGTGGCAGTGGAACGGAGTTGGTGAGGTTGAACCTGCTATGGGCGATTGGAGCATTTGCGTGCCCATCGCTGACGATTCGAACGCTCATCTCCGGCGATATCCGCCCGGTGCTTTGCGGCCTGGCTTTCTGCTTTGTCACGCTTTCCGTATGGGCGACGTTCCAACCAAGCCTGGCGGTCGAAACCGTAACGGCGACCGCACATCCATGGACAGTATTTCGCACCGTCCCGCTGGGCCTGATGGTCATGACGCTGCTGATCACCGGGATTGAAGCCTCGGCGGGCGGATGGCTGGCGACCTATGCGAAACGCGGAGGGTATGGGATCGCCGGGGCCGTCGCGGCGCCATCTTGTTTTTGGGCAGGGCTGCTGCTGAGCCGGCTCTTCTGGTCGGTGCGCAGCCGGTGGCTCACCCATGACAGGACCGTGCGTGGCAGCGTGGCATTGATGGGCAGCGCATCGATTCTGCTGATTGCGAGCGGAGGCGGCCTGCCGATGCTGATTGCAGCCTTCTGCATGGGGTTCGGCATTGGGCCGACGTATCCTCTGCTGCTGGCGTGGGCGCTGCGCTTCCATCGCGGGGGAGCGATCTTCTTTCTTGCCGGGGTGGGATCGGCCTGCCTTCCCTGGTTGACCGGATTCGTCTCGACCGGTCGGCACTCGCTGCGCGTGGGGCTAGCGGTGCCGATGATCGCGGCCCTGATCATGGTGACGCTGTCGTTGGCGCTGCCACTTAGCCTCTGGAGCAAACAGGATGCTTCGATGACGACAGCCGACATCCCGTCGTCGGCCCTACACTAGGTTTTGTGAAAGCCCGCTCTCTGCATGGCGATGGCGACTTCAGGGTTCCGCGCAAACGTATCCCACACGAAGCCGGTGCGAAGGTTTTCCGCCATGAGGACCCCGATGCCGAGGTTGATGCCAAGCACGTCGGGGTCGTACCACTGGGCGTCGGGGTGGAAGGCGTCGCAGAAGCCGTATCGTCCCCATGCATACCTGGCGTAGCGGTCTTTCAGTGCGCGGAGAACACGCAGGCAATCGGCAGGGAGGAACGGCAGCGAGCCGGCGGTGGCGTAGGGAACGACCGAGCCGTCGATGCCACCAAAGCCACTGGAGTTGCTGCCGCCGTTGCGACTGCCAGGTCCGCCCCAGGCGGTGTATCCGTGCTGCGAGTCGGACGCGGAGATGCCCCAGTAATCGGGCGAATAAGGCTTGCCAAGCGAGAGGCAGAACGCTTTGTGGGCACGCGTGGCCAGGATCGAGTTGGCGAAGTAATCGGCGTAGCGGTCGCGCTGGTTGCGGAAGTCGAACCAGGCGTGGCTGTACTGGTGGACGAATAGCGGGTCGGCTGCGCTGATGTAGTCAAAGCCGGCGTAGTGCATCTCGGGGCGCGACCATGCGTCCCAGCAGGCCGGATCGATGGGGTGAGTGGGTGAGCCGAGAGCGAGCAGGTAGAGCATCATCAACTCGCAGTAGTGGTTCCAGCGGGACGCGAGAAATTGGTTATTGCGCAGGCCCATCGAGAAGGTCTTCTCGCCGTTGAGCATCCATGGCCAGTCGATGCGCTCATAGATGGTTGTGGCAAGCTTGACGATCTCCGCGTCCTGATGGAAGTGGGCGCGCGCGGTGAGTACCCCGCAGAGCAGGAGAGTGGTGTCGATGGAGGAGATCTCGGTGTTGGCCCAGGGCTTGCCGGTCTCGATGTCGTTGAAGTGGGCGAAGAAACCGTGCTGATTAGGCAGCGCATCGCAGTGGAAGCTCAGGGTGCGGCGCACCTGTTCGAGGACCTGCGCGCTGGGCTGGTAACCGCGCCTGTCCGCGAGGCAAAGGGCCGTCAAGCCAAAGCCGGTGGCGGCGATGCTGGCCATTTTGCGCGGGTCGAGCGCGCCGTTGGAGTTGACCCATCGGGCGCGGTCGAGCACCTGGCCAGTGCGGGGGCTGGCCTGCTCGGCAAAGAATAGGCAGCCGCGGCGTTGAAGGTCGTCGAGGAATGCCTCATCGGCGGGGGCCAGGGCTTCCGCGGACAACGAGAGGCCCGACCATGGTCCGCTGAGGGCGGAGGCGGCGAGCAATTTCAGGAGCGTGCGACGGTCCATAGCGCCTACTTTGCGATCACCACCACTGCCAACCCGTGGGCTGGCACTATGAGATGCAGTATTCCATGCTCCAGGTGCACGCGTTCAGGCGGGGCCATCTCTCCCGCGGCGCGAAGGCGGGCGACCTGCTGCTTGGTGAGGTCTCCCGGCGGACGGCCCATGGCGTCGAAGGCCTTCACGGCGTTGCCATGGTCATCGTCCACTCGCCATACCTCCGCGACCGCATTCGGGGGCACATTCCTCAACTCCACATCAAAGATCTTCGCAGGGCCCGCGGGGCCTGTAGGCACAGTGTAGCTGGCGCCAGTTCCGGCAGGCGGGGCGTAGTCCCAGAGGGCGATCGCGAGCGCGCCAGTCGCGTTCTCGGTGATGAGTGCCGAGTCGGAAGGCGACGCGATGCGGCGATCGCCGAGTTTGTGCAGGATGCGGAAGATGTTGAGCGCGGGCTTGGGGATGTGGTCGGCTGCGACCAGTCCGAAGCCCCCGTAGAACGGCGTGCGCACGACTCCCTGCTCTTCGAAGACGTCGGAGAAGGCCCAGTAGTCGATGCTCTGGGTCAGCCCATCGCAAAGGCGAATGTTGTTAGCCAGCCATGGGCCCATGAAGGTGGAATCGGTCACGTTGGGCTCGTTGGCGTAGCTGGCGTTGTACTCCGAAAAGATGAGCGGGAGGTTGGGGTACGCGGAGTGCGCGATCTCGTCGTGCACCTTCTGCACGGCACGCCAGACCATGGTGTCCCGGGGGATGGCTTGGTTGGTGCCGAGGACGTTGTCGGCGGTGTCATTGGCATAGACGTGGGTGGAAACGAAATCGACGGGGACGCCTTCCCCCTTGGCGTGGGCGAGAAATGGCGTGATCCACGCGGCCTGCGCGGTGGAGGGTCCGCCGACCTGCAGGCGCGGTGAGACGGCCTTGAGCGCGCGTGCGGTGTGGTCGTACAGCCCAAAGTAGGTGGACTGCTTGGGATTGCCCTGCCAAAAATCGATGTTAGGCTCGTTCCAGACTTCGAACTTCCAGGTGGCGACTTCATCTATGCCGTAGCGCGCAACCAGATGCGCCGCGAAGGCTTCGATCATTGCGTCCCAGAGGGCATAGTCCCTGGGCGGAGAGACGTTGGGGTGATACCAGAACGGATGCAGCGCGGCTGGATCGGAGGCCATCTTCTTCGGCATGAAGCTGAGTTCGACGAAGGGGCGAACGTGGTTTTCCAGCAGGCCGTCGTAGATCTGGTCGACGTAGGAGAAGTTGTAGGTGGAGGTGTCCAGAGTCGTGCCGGTCTGGCCCGCGGTCTGGGCAAAGTTGATCGTCTTGCGGTCCGGGTCGTAGAGTCCGACCTCATCGTTGAAGATGCCGTGGAAGCGGATGGACTGAAAATCGGTGGCCTGCTTCACCGTGCGCAGGTCCTCGCGATAGCTCTCCCGCAACGAGAGAATGGCACGGCCGGAGCCAAACGTCTGCTCCCAAAAGTGAGGAAAGGGCGTGGTCGCGGCGCGTGCGTCGACGACGATGTGCTCTGGTTGTTGGGAGCAGGCGGTCAAGGATGAGAGAGATAGCGCGGCGAACGCCACCATTCCCCACGCTGGTGGTCTAAGAAAGCTTTTCATTGTCGCCCCAAAGGTAAGCACAGTCGGCTGCAAAAATGGTACAGGGTTCAAAGGGTGGGAGAGGCAGCAAAGTCGTTCGTGCTGCCTCTCCCTGGGGAGGGCCAATCAGAATTGAAGTCTTCCCAGCAGCTCGATCACCCTTCCTGAGTCCGCAGCCTGCGCATAGCCGAAGTATGGGCTGGCAATGTTGGACCCTCCACTGTTGTTGCCGATCGGCTGCAGTTGCAGTTCATTGAAGGCGTTGTACATGTTGGCCTGGATGCGGAAGAGCGTGTGGTGGTCGCCAAAGTCATGAGAGAACTCTTTGGCGAGACTCAAGTCCACGTCCTGGTAGCAGGGGCCGCGGAAGCTGTTGCGGCCGATCCCAGGCTTGTAGACGCCGGTGGGCGGAAGGATGGTCGTGAAGTAGTTGGCTCCGCCCACGTTGGTGGTGCCATTGAAGCGGTTGGAGAAGTTGGAACCGGTTTCAAACGCGTTGTTGGAGCAACTGTCTCCGGCCTGGCCGTTGTAGGCTATCGGCCGCACCACATTCTGGGTGGCTGCGCCATTCTGGTAGGGCACGGTCTGGAGGTTGGTGGTGATCGGCGTCCATGGGAATCCAGTGTGCCACGTATAGGTGGCATTGACCTGGTAGCCGTTGACCAGAGCATCGACCACAGCATTGTGGGTATGGAATGTGGGCGTTTGATAGAGGCCGGTGGCCACGATGCGGTGCTTCAGGTCGTAGTCGGACGGCCCATATTCGCTGGCGTTATTGGCAGGATTGGTTTGGTTGGCCGCGCCGTCGGCGTAGTCGCCGTTGGAGACCTGGTCCATCGACTTGGCGTAGGTGTAGACGAAGCTGTAACTGATGTTGTTGCGCATTGGACGTCGCAGTTGGACGTTCAAGGAATGATAGTTGGCCACTGAGTCGGTCGTCGCAAAGTACGCTGCGTAGACCGGCGTATTGGCTTGGTTGTAGAGGAAGTTCTGGTCTACCAGCCGAGCGTAGTGATGACCGGTTGCCCCGGCGTAGCCGATGGTCGCCGTCATTGCGGCTCCCAGCGACCGCTGGATCTCCAGCGAGAAGAGATCGCTGGAAGGGTACTTCAGCCCTCCGGGCGCTATTCCATAGACTTCGACGCAGCATCCATTGAAGCCATTTGCATTGAGTGTCACCTTCAGCGCCGGATTTGCCGGATAGCTAGCCGGAGAGTTGCTGGTTCCCAGGTTGTACTGGATGCCGGCGGTGTTGCCATTGCCGCCGCAGCAGAGGCCGAAGTTGGCAATGCCCGGGCCATCTTCGAGCATGTTGTTGAACAGGGATATGTCGAGGTGGTTGTAGGCCAGTGCATAGCCGCCGCGCACCACCACCTTGTTGTCGAGAAAGGCAGGTGTGTAGGCGAAGCCAATCTTCGGACCCCAGTTGTTGTGCTGGAAGTTCCAGAGATGGTTGTGCTGCACCATCTTCATGCCGGCGAGTTCCATGCCGGGAGGGCCAAGTACCGGATCGTTGATCGCAGATCCCTTATTGGCGAGCGGGGTGAATTCCTCCCAGCGCAGGCCCGCATTGAAGGTCAGCTCCGGCGTGACCTTCCAGTCATGTTGAACGAAGAACGCATAGTTCTGCGAACGGAAGTAGCGTTGGCTGTTGGCGGGTCCGCCGGTGGCAGGGTTGGCCGCAATCGCTTCATAGACGGAAGCATCGTTGGCAAACGACCAGAGGCCATCGAAGGCATAGGTTGGGCGTTCGTAGCCGTAGAGGTTGTCGTTGTCCTGCTCAAAACGCAGCTCAACCCCCGCCCGAATGGTGTGCGCCCCAAAGGTATGGTTTATGGTGTCGCGGACCTCGTAGGTGTTTTCCGCAAAATTGGCCGGCGTGGTGTTAGTAGCGTAGACGCCATACTGCAGCGCCAGGGGATAGTCCTGCACATTGTCGTAAGGAATGCCGTAGTTGACCGTGTTTCCGCCGTCGCTGAGCGCGTTGTCGGCAAAGCGGGTTGCATTGCCGCGCAACTCGTTAATCCAGCTGGGCGAGAAGGTGTGGATGTAGATCAGCGTGGCCGCGGAGTTCTGCGGCTTGAACGGGACGTCGCCCATGGGTCGCGAACCGGCGGCTGCGCTGGCCCCGAGGTTGTCGAGCTTGGTGATGTAAATCGATCCAGCCAACAGGTCCTTCGAGCTGAACTGGTAATCCACGCGGGCGTTGTATTGGTTGCCCCGGCTCTGCGAGGGAATCATCAGCTGGACATTTTCCAGGTCGGGGATGCCATCGAAGCCTGCACCTACGTCCTGTGCCGGCGCGCCGTAGGCAGTGTTGCCGGTTGGGAATACGCCCAACTGCGAGGTGCCGCCGGCGGTGAGCGAGCCAACATCCAGGCCGTTGCCCGCGAGTTGGCAAGCAAGCACGCTGGTGCCGGCGGGCACCGTGGCGCCGTTGGTGCCGTAGGGGCCCATGATCGTCGTGGTATAGGTCCGGAACCCAGAGCAGGAGGGCGTGATGACTGCCAGAATGCGCGGCTGCGACGCGGGATTGGCGACGATCCGCTCGGAGACGCCCCCTCCGCGATTGGCAATGATGGCAGAGCGGAACTGAGGAGTCTCAACATACGCGGTGCCGAAGCTGGGGTTTTTCAACTTGTACTCCTCGAAGGAGGAGAAGAAGAACAGCTTGTTCTTGACGACGGGGCCGCCGAGCGAGGCTGCCCAGGTGCGTTGCGCATTGTCGTTGCGCACCGTCGGGGTGCCGGGAGCCGGGCCGCCGTACTTGTTGTACTGGTTGAAGCCGGGATCGTCATAGAGAAAGAATGCGGATCCGTGCAGGGCATTGGTGCCGCTCTTGGTGACCACCTGGATCTGGGCTCCGGTGTTGCGCCCAAGGCTGGCGTCGTAGGAGGTGGAGACAATCGTCATCTGGCCGACTGCTTCCTGGTTGGGTGTAACCACTGCCGAGCCGCCGTGGGTCAGGGAGTTCACGCTGACGCCGTCGATCATGTAGTTGTTGTCCGCGACCCGCTGGCCATCGGCGGAGATCTGCACCTGGTTCTCGGTCTGGAAGATTCCGGAGTTCGAACCGCCCGGCCCTGCTCCGTTGGGCAGGAAGACCGCATTGCCATTGCCGGAGCGAGCGCCATCGCCCGAGATTCCCGGCGCGGTGCGCAACAACTCATAAGGGTCGGCGCCGAAGATGGGCAGGCGTTCAATCTCGGCGCTGTCAATGGTCGTGCCGATGCTGGCATCGGAGGATTGCAGCAGCGGCACCACATCCGCGTTCACGGTCACCGTCTGGTTCTCCTGGCCGAGCTGCATGGTCAAGTCGAGGCTTCGGGGCGTCTCCGCCGCAACCTCAACGTTGGAGACGGTGTTCTGCTGAAAGCCCTTCGCCGTCGCGGTAACGGTGTAGGTGCTCGGAGGCAGCTCGTTGAACTGATAGGTCCCCGCAGCCCCGGAGGTTACCGTCTGCGTGGCCTGGGTTGCGTTGTTGGTGAGCGTAACCTTCGCTCCGGAAATAATTGCCTGCGTCGAATCGGTCACCGTGCCCGAGAGACTGGCGCTGAATTGTGCGTTTGCCGAGACGCCCGCCAGCAGAAGCAAGGCTGCTCCGGCGAACGCTGCACGTGCCAAGAATCGAATCTTCATACTGCCTCCAAAGACTGCATCTGGATCTGGCCGAGTGGTCATTACGCGGCCCATTCGTCAATAGGCAAACGATTGACTAACCCAACGAGTTCTACTCAAACCGTGCACGCCTTGTCAAGTGCCGCTCTTTGTGGGGTGGTTGGTCAGACCGGATGCAAGCTGTCAGAAACACTTCTGTATCACCCAAAAGCCGCCTCACAAAGTCAGAATGGTAGGCTTCCAGCGACGGTTATTCTGAGCAGAATTGATCGCAAACCTGTGTTCAGGGTTGCCCGCTGGCCGATTCAAGCCCTTTATTTTGCGGCAGCCACGCAGCGAAGGCATGGTTGTGGCAGACTTCTCTCTTGAGCGGAAATGCAAAACGCGATCCCATCCACAAGCCAACCAGCCTGAAGATGGTTGCGGAACAGGTTGGTCTGTCCTCAGCCGCGGTCTCTCGCGTGTTGAATGGATCGCCGGCCGCGAGGTCAATCCCCAAGGCAACCCAGGAGCGGATTCGGGAGGCTGCGCGGCAATTGAATTACAGGCCCAACCTGCTGGCGCGGTCGCTGCGCCGGGGCACCTCGCATACCGTCGGTGTTCTGGTGCCCGAGGTGTCGGAAGGCTACGCCACCCTGGTGCTTGCCGGACTTGAGCAGGGATTGTTGCAGGCAGGCTATTTTTTCTATTTGATTAGCCACCACCATCGCAGTGAACTCATCGAGCAGTCGCAGGCCATGTTGGTGGAGCGCGCGGTGGATGGCCTCATTGCCATCGACACGGCCCTGCAGCGGCATCGGCTACTGCCAACGGTGACGATCTCCTGCCCGGACAAGCAGGAATGGATCACCAACATTGTGCTGAACCACAGGCGGGCGGCCGAGTTGGCCATCGATCACCTTGCCGGTCTGGGGCATCGCCACATTGCCGTGATCAAGGGGCAGGCGTTCAGCTCGGAC
>Ga0326727_10004783_pt1 | contig 39835 bp, 35 predicted proteins | sample MB2enrmetagenome_FD_207643 | JGI IMG/M metagenome (GOLD analysis project Ga0326727, IMG submission 207643) | Lab enriched peat soil microbial communities from McLean, Ithaca, NY, United States - MB29MY | ecosystem: Environmental > Terrestrial > Soil > Wetlands > Peat | place: USA: New York...
GTAAACGTGTCTCAAGTTATGGACAACGGTTTCCCGCACGTCCGGTGGCAGCTTTGAATCCAATTTCAACCACTTCTCGAGCATCAACTGCGAACCCCGGAGACGTACATCAGCATTGTCCCACGGGCGGCACTTGGAACCTTGAGGAGATTCACTCCGGTCGAGTAAAGACAGCGGCTTATTAACATAGCAGAAGGATGTCGCGAGAGACAAGCGAAAAAGGAAATCGTGGTCCTCCGCATACTTGAGACAAGGGTCAAACCATCCGACCTGCTTGCCCAAGTCGGTGCGAACCAGGAGGGTAGAGATCCAGAAGGGGTCGCGGTACATCACAAGATTGCCTACTGCTTCAGGGTCCATTCCCATCGTTTCTTCGTAACGTTTTCCGATCTTTTGGAAAGCTGTCGTATCCATCCCCAGGTTGTCTAACAGCCTTGCGTCCGTTATGCAGGCATAACTTTTGCCCTTGAATTCCTCGACGGTGCGGACTTGCCATTCGAGCTTCTCTGGAAGCCAGATGTCATCCGAGTCCAGAAATGCGACCCATTCTCCGCGGGCTTCATCAATCCCCTTGTTCCGAGCCGCGCTTTGACCCTGATTGGGTTGAAAGAAATATCGGACTTGCCTTCCGTTGCCACCTTGTGGGCTGATGAGCTGTTGAAGGGCCTCAGCCGTTCCGTCCGTCGAACCATCATCGACGACGATGGCCTCGAACTCCGTGTACGTTTGCGCCAATACACTTTTCAGGGCAGCCTGCACCTGTCGGGCCCGGTTGAAAGTCGGGATGACAACTGAAATGAAAGGTTTGTAGCTCATTGGTCGAGTTCGGAATCCGTCGAACCTCCGGATCCCAGGGTCCACTTGTTCTTAACAAGGTCATAAAATCTAACGACCCTAGCAGGATTTCCGAAGACTACGGAGTACGGTGGGCAGCTTCGAAGGACAACTGAATTCGCCCCTACCACACAGTGGCGACCCACGATCAGCTCTCCCTTGGCGCACATTATGACAGACCCGCTGCCGATCCAACTGCCTTCCCGTATTCGGATTCTGCCGCCTTCTGTGAGGGGTTGGTCGGCGATGGGCTTTGTTATGTCTTCATAAGCGTGGTTGTGGTCCTGGATGAGCACTGACGAGCCAACGAGCGTGTCACGCTCTATGTGGATGTAGTTCTTAGCCGATATCTGAGTCCTGGGACCTATGACAACATTGTCATCGAGAACGATTACGGGATCTTCCTCCTTCTCCGCTGCGGAGACGTTGATCCACGCATCCTTTTCCATAAACACTGAACTGCCAATCTTGATTTGGCGCGCTCTTGATCTATGCAAACGGCATGAGAAGTGGATCGACAACTTGCGGCCAAGGGACGCGAACGGGTAGGTTAGACGCAACCAAATGCTATGGAGTTTGGTGAGAGCCTTGGGCACGTAGATCAAAGGATCCTCGAGGGGGACCCGATTGTTGGAACGACGACGCATTGTATTCCTTTCTCGCTTGGCCATGGACCAAACGAGTGGCTATCAGTCGCTTTGGGGGACCTCTTTGATCCTCAGAAGGGCGGGCACGCAAAGGCAGTAGGCAATCAAGCACGCGCAGAGCCCAAGAGCTATCTGAGCCACGGGCCCTATTGTCAGTCTGAGGAAGTGGATACCGAGACCGCAGCCAAGAAGCCCCACGGATACGAGCCCCGCGCGCGCGAATGCCTTCCCATACCGAGCCAGGTCCAAGCCCGTGAGCCCACGGATCCGCGTGATTTGAAAGAGGTAGCTAACCACAATCGCGACCAGAGCCGCGACTTGGCCTCCGACCACCCCTAACAAGTTGCAAGCTGGGTAGATTGTAATTAGCATTACCGCCGCAGAAGCGGCCACTGCGCGGCGATGCAAGGCGGGTCGGCCCATCGCAGAAAAAACGCACGTGATGACGGCATTCAGGATCACAAAGAACACCACAGCGGATGCGACGGCTAAAGGTCCAGAGGACTTGAGATACCGAACCCCATAGACCACCTTGAGAAGCGAAGGCCCGCACAACCAAATGACCACAACTGCCGGCAGCCCTAGTCCGATGAACCAAGAAGTAACCTCTAGCAGGATGCGGTTGATGCGCTCCTTGTCCTCCTGAACGTGGGAGAAGGCAGGTACAAGGGTTGAGGCCAGCAGGTTTGTAATAAAACTTGTGGGGGTCTGGACCAGGTACACCGCCATCGTATACAGCCCCAATGCTGATGGGGAGTAGAGTTTACCCAGAACGAAGATGTCGGTGCGCGCGAAGATAAGGTTCAGAAATGACAAACCATATGCCCCCTTCGAGTACGTCAAGAGGTCCCGAGCAGCGTGGCGGTCCCACCGGAGTGAGGGCAAGCCAGGACACAAAATGTAAGATAACAAGCACCGAAAAACGTTCTCGCTGCAAAACCCAATGGCAAGCGCCCACACATCACGAAGAACAAAGCTAAGAATCACCGTGACGATGACACCACAGATACCGCCTCCGTTGCTAATGGCTACCCAGCGCCCCAACTTCAGGTCCTTCTCGGGCAGGCAGGAACGTGGACTCATCGCGCCTTCCAGTAGGGCACTCAGTAACGCCACTCGGAGCAATGCGGACAGTCCTGGGTTTCCGTAAAACCGGGCGACCCAAGGAGCCGTGGCGAAGATAATGGCGTAGACACCGATCCCTCGGCCCATCGCCATCCACCAAGCGGCGTTGAGGTATGCGGGCTCCCTCCCCCTCGGATTTTGAATGACGGCCACCTTTAGCCCCACTTCGGTAAGGGACCCGACGATGGACGAAAAGGACATGACTAGGGCCATGGTCCCGAAGGCGCTTGGCGCGAGGAGCCGAGTCAGCAGCATGTTCCGGGCAAATCGGCTCGCCTGCTCGATGACGCTTGCGCTTCCCAACAATGTAGCGCCACGGGTAGCTTTTGCCCTCAGGTTCTCTCCGAGCAGCAACTGGCCAATGGCTCCCTTGACGCGTTCATGAAGGCGTGTGAAATACATTTGTCTTCGAGAATCCTTCAACGGCATGTTTTCAACATGCTCGATCCTTGTCATCCATGTCCTGCACTAAAACTGAAAATACAAGAACACCTTCGTTTGTTGGAGCGACATCAGAGAAACGGCCAGAAGCAAGCCGAGCCCCAAGGCCCAGCGCACCGTCGGCTGCCATAAAAACCATCGCGGCGCGTCAGGACTGACGGCCGTCAAGACTGGCGAGAACTTTGCCATGATGGTCTGGCTGTTCGGCAGGGCCCAGACGATGAAGAAAAGCAGGGCCAGGATGGCGGGTGCCGGGGTGCTATCTTCACCGGGAACTCTTAGAATATGGTGGGTTTGCGTGAGAAAACCATGTATCGGGCCAAGGTGACGGAGCACCGTCATCACCGTGCTGGGCACGGGAAGAGCGTCGATGCCGTGCAGTCCGATCATGCCCCCCAGCATTTGCAATGCCGCACCGAGCGAAGACGCGCGGAACATCACCTGGGCGGCGAGCACCGCCAGATAGGTGAGGACAACCTGGCACACAACGGCCCCGGCTTCCGCAAGCCGCCCCCGATTCTTTCCGGCTGTCTTCGGACCGAACATCCGCCATGCATGGTTGATGGTCAGATAGACCCCATGCATTAGGCCGAAAATGAGGAATTGGAATCCGGCGCCATGCCAAATCCCGGCCAGCGTCATGGTGAAGAAAATGGGGACCACCACGAGAGAACCAAATGCGCCGAGTGTCTGGTTGTCGCGCAGGGAGACGCCGTGCCCTGCAAGCCTGCGGAGACGATTGAAGTACATAGCCACGGGGTTATAGAGCAGGAGGGTAAGATAGCGCGTCAGCGTAATGTGCCAGCGCTGCCAGAAATCGATGATGTTCCTTGATTTGTAAGGAGAATTGAAATTGATCGGAAACCGGATGCCGAACATGTAGGCCAATCCAATGGCCATATCCGAATAGCCCGAAAAATCAAAATACAGTTGTAAAGAATAGGCAAGCGCATACAGCCAAGTAACAAACATCCGAAAATCGCCCGGATGCGCAAAGCCAATTTTCACCGTCTCCGCCAGCGGGTCTGCGAGGAGAACCTTTTTCGCCAATCCAATGATGAAAAAGCTTGTGCCGATACATAGATTGCTGAACCGCAAACGGCCGCAATCTGGATTGAGTAGTTGCGGCCCGATCTCACGAACATGGTAGATGGGCCCGGCAATGAGATGCGGAAAGAAGGTTACAAACGCGGCATAACGGATTATGTCCAGGTCTCTTCCCCGGCCGTGGTCGCACTCCACCAGATATCCGATCTGCGTGAAGGTAAAGAAGGAAATCCCCAATGGCAGAATGACCTTGAAATCAAATTCGGGGGAGACCAGTGAAATCGAACGTGCATACGATAGGGCCGGCCCCAAGTACTTAAAAAAAATGAGTGGAAGAAGATTTCCTGCGAGCCCGACGAAGAGCAGACGATGGCGCCATTTCGTATCCTCTTTCCTCTCGGGCGCAAGCAGCCCCCGTCCAATCGCGAAGTTGAATGCAATGGAACAGACGAGCAGAATCACAAAAGCGGGATTCCAAACAGCGTAGAAAGCCAGCGAGGCCAGCACAAGCCAGCCGACAGCGTAGTTCGCCCCCAGCCTGGCCGCGAGATAGTACCCCACGAGCGCGATCGGCAGAAAGATGAATAGAAAGCTATACGATGCGAATACCATAAGAAAATCAGCGCGAGTTTGCCTTTAGTTTACGATCGCACCAGCTTGGTTGGCAGGCCGTTGGTGGGTTGTTCGGGAGAAGAGTCCAGGAGAAGCTGCTCCAGCTGATTCGTCTCGACGAAATCCAGCCGCGTCCTTGCCAGTTCCACGAGTCTTGGCCGAGGTTCGGCGGCCTCGCTGGTGGCAGCAAGAGACTCCCTACAGTTTGGACGTGCAGAAGGCCAATAGAGATTTAACACTTTCACCAAGAGTTCTCAGCCCAGCCGCTGCTCTGCGGTCACTCGGTACTCTCTTGCGGTCCAGAAGCCGTTTCCCGGCCCGAATTGGATCCGCGCACCACAGGAGAGCCGCCACAGCGCAACGCCGTCCCCTTGGGAATCGGTTCGCCGCGGCGGAAACGCGCAAATTGCGCCGTCATCGCCCTCATGCCTTGTGCATTCAAGTGGAGGGCATTCGCAAAACACGAACCATCGAGAGTGGCATATTCTGTGATGTCAAACAGGGTGGCGTTGCATGCCTGGACGACAGATCGAATCTGCGCTCGTCTCTCGGCGACGATGTCGCGAACTTTGGGCACGTTTTCGATCAGGTCGGGCCGGACCGGACCCAGCACCAGGGTGAAAGGACGGCCCGCGGCCCGTACGTCCTGGCAAAAACTGGCGAGGTCACTCACACAGCGTACACAGTTGGGACTCAGGTCGAGCGCTTCGTCCACCCCCGTGGGAGATCCGGCGGTATCGGGCCCCATGTCCAAAGGTACGGCGCCCGTCTTGGTGAATACTAGTGACGTCGGTGAGGTTCGGCTGTGGTATTCACGCCAATTCTTCCAGTACGACATAAGTCCTGGAATATCGCGGTACGTAAATTCCTCAGCCATGGTCATCCTACCCAGCACGTAGCGGCGAAACACCGCAGTGGGCACTTGGACGTCCGATCGGTAGGCGTCCCGCAATTCCACCGGACTCGCGGCAAAGATCACCTCACGCACAGGGTAAATATCTGCCAGCTGCTTGTAAAATTGTTCCGACGTTTGCGCCGAGACGCCATTGGATCCCAGATTGACAAAGGGGCGCCCCTCGCTGTCTTCCAGCAGATCGCTGTCGATATCATTGAGCGCTATACTCGCTCCGCTGATCACCCCGAGGGGGGCCGGCCCTGGCGGATGCTCTCGGAGGAAGCGCATTTTCTCGTTGAGCGGGAGGTTCGCCGTGAACAGGGGAGCAACCCCAAGCGACATACAAGTAAGCTCTACGACAGCGCAGATGCCCAATGCTGTTGCAAGACAAATCAGCAGATAGCGCCTGAAGTTATACTCGTGATCGTTTTTCATGAGGGTATCAGGTGTGTCTCTGGAGAGCTCCGTTTATTCGTCCGGACAAAAGCCAGGTGGATCGGGTGTTTCTTACCCTATCTACCGCCTGAGGTGCTTTTTATTCCACTGAAGCCGGCAAGATATAGTGACAAAGCCACTTGTGCTCCAATAACATCACGCGATTGATTCTGGGCTTCTCTCCCGGCGATAACAGACTGCCCGGCGCGCGAGTCGGGGGCTTATCCACGTCAGCAGCCATTTCACCGTGATATTGAAGGTCGGGGCCAGTCGCATCGCTCGCGAGATAGCTTCGCGCGCCTTGCCGTATTGTCCGGTCTCCAGATACCAATTGGCCCAGCCGCTATGGGTTGAGCCCAACTGCTCTCGAATTAGCTTGACGACTTCCCCTGGCAAGCCTTCGCTCAAGCGCAGAAGCCCTTCGAGCCGAAGCTGGCTATCCCGAAGCCAAAAATCCAACTTGGTCCACTGTGCGCTCACTCCTACGTGGCGCACTTCCACGGGTGAGCGATCAAACCGAACAAGCGGGCGGTTCACATAACAGAAGCTCGTCAGCATTGCCAACCGGAAAAGAAATTCGCTGTCCTGGCTGTACGGCAGCTTGAGGTCGAACCCGCCTGTCTTTCTGATCAGGTCGGTGCGTCCCATAAAGGAGGACAGGCAGATCACCATGCCGGCGCCGCCCGGTCTTACCAGCAGTTTCAGGGCCTCCTTGCTGACGCCCATCTCTCCGTCGTGCCGATAGCTCTCTTCCGCGAGTTGGAAGAAGGTCCGCGTTTCCGGGTTGTTGAATAATCGGACGTCCGTGTAACACCCACCGCACTGTGGGTCAAATCGCTCGAGGGTCTTGAGCTGCCGTTCCAACTTGTCGCGTTCCCATTCATCGTCGGAGTCGAGAAACGCGATCCACTCGCCCCGTGCTTCGGCGATCCCCTTGTTCCGCGCGGCGCTGGCACCCTGATTGGCCTGGTAATAGTAGCGAATCCGATCGCCGAAGGTCTCCGCAAGGACCTTCCCCGTGTCATCCGACGACCCGTCATCCACCACGATGACTTCAAAGTCACAAAATGTCTGCGCCAGGACGCTTTCGATGGTGCCCCGGACCTTGTCTGCCCGGTTATAGGTCGGGATTACAACAGATACTTTAGGATTCATAAGACTCATCAATGAGAGGCGAATATCTACTCAGGACTTGACTCCGACGGTATCTCGAACTTGGCCGCTCTCTCGCACTGCTCCGGCTCGATGGGCCGCAATTGTGTCGCGGTATACATCAAGCAGTATTCGTCCCGCAGCAGTCCAGGTAACTTCCGGAGCGGTCCTCAAGGATTCAGCGCGCAGCCTCTGCAGCAAGCCGCGATCCTCATGCAGCATCGTAATGTGTTGGGTGAGCGCATCGACATCTCCTACGCGGTGCATGAGTCCCGTCTTCATATGGCTACAGATCTCGGTACAGGCGTCCGACGCGAGCGGAACGCATCCGCTGCCCATGGCCTCTGCAATCACCAGACCAAAGCCTTCCTCAATGCTTGGCAGCACCAGAATGTCGCTTTTCCGCATCAGTTCCGGCACGTCGTTCCTGTGGCCCAGAACTTTCACACTCGGATGCGCGAGCATCGACGCCAATTTTTCCTGGTAGGCCGGCAGGAACTCTCCTGCGATGAGAAAAGTCCCGTCCTTCGAGGCCGGAGATCGGAGCCATGCCTCGAGCGCGTAGTGCAAGCCTTTCCGCACCGCACACACCCCCACAGATATCATCGTCAGTCCGCGTTTCGGATCCCGTGGCTCGTCGCTGGGGTAGTACACCTTTTCGTCGTATCCGTAGATGTGTCGCGCCAATTGCTCCCGAGGATATCCTTTATCCAAAAAAGTTTTCACCACAAAGTCCGAGGGACACAAAAGGCGTGTGGCTAGCCTATACTCCTCTTCCTCCCTGTGCAGTTTCTCCTCGTTGTAGGCGTGTTCGTGATCGGGCGGCAGCACAACTCCCAATCGGTCACACTCCCTCTGCACCACTTCCATGGCAAAACCTGTATGCGCGTTGCACCTCTCCAACACAGTGGGGATCCCGAGTTTGGCGGCCGTCTTGAGTGTTTCGAGCGCCCCCAACGGCCAGGTGTGAATGATGTCAATCTGTCCTGCCAATTTCTCGATTCGGCGAGCCACCACGTGATCGTGCAACGCACACGCCCGCATTGTCCCGACGATCCTATACGGAAGGCGTAGTTTCCCTCTGGCTAGCGTAGGGGATACTTTTACGTCAGGGTGGACCAACCTGGAAATAGAGGCTGGAAAGACCAGAACGTCGGCTCCCGCCGCCGCCAAGCCGTTCACCTGGTGCCAAGCCGTGGTGCAAATCCGCTCCGCTCCCAGCCTGAGCGGGAAGCTGTACAAAACCCGCACGCGCTCGATTCTGTCGCTCATCATTCTTCCTCGTGGCACGCTTGTGGCTTCTTGTTTTCTCAGTGGGATGGCTTCAGAGCCTGTGTGGCAACTCGGGAATCGTTTTCTCAGCGACGAGTGCGTCTGTCACACTTCGAAAAAGCTGTGCCGTGCTTCTTCTTTCGATTCTTTGCGCGGTAGATAAGTCTGCGCCACGGTGAAATCCTGTGTGAACTCCTGACCTGGAGATTCCACGCTTGGGACCGTCGCCTGGCTTGCCTCGAAAGTTGCCACGGAAATGACGGCCCACAAAGTGAACAACCCTATCTGCATCATGGCCGGGTAATTAATGCCGAAGTGCGCTACAACAATAGAAAACAGGGCGGAGCCCAGGCACCAGAGGTACCATTCGCGCCCGCGATCGCCCTCCACCTTTTTCCTAGCTTTCCCAATTGATCCGAAACTCCTGCTGAAAATCGCGATATAAGCAACCAGAGCTAACAGGCCCCCGACCACGGCTTGGACTACGAACTGATTGCAGAGGTCAAACATCATGAATCCCCACTTGTCGTAATCCTTGCAGCCAAGCAGCCACCAGTCGCTGAAATGCCGAATACAATTATCCACCAAATAGTATCGATGGTAGCCGGAGGAAGAGCCGGTAAGATCGATACGGGCGATCAGGGACCAAACCGGACCGTGCATAACCAGGTGCAAGCCTACAAGCATGAGCGCGAATCCGCGGCGAATGAGGGTCATTTGCTTGCGCAGGGGCCAAAATGAAATAGCTAAACCTGTCGCACCAAGCGCCAGGAGCGAGGTGCTCGAATTCGAGGTGAATACCATCGCCGTCGCACCGGCAATTCCCGCATACGCAAGCATCCGGCTTCTTCGTTCCGTGCACAGCCACAGAAACAACGGAATCAAAGCACCCGCGAACGCTCCGGCAGAGATACAGCCCAGCACGCCCTCGGAGCGGATCTTCCCTTCTCTTATGGTCAGCCAAGGCCCAAGCCCTCCAACGTAACCGAAAACATTCACGTGAGAGATTTGCTCATTGAGCATGCAAACACCCTGGATGATGCAAATAACGGCTAACGTCTTTATGGTGCGCCGAACGGTCTCGCCATCGGGAATGAAGAACCTTACCACCAGATAGCCGCCAAAAATGTCCAGGAAATCCCCCAGGTTATGTATAAAAGCCTGCATCTCCATCCACTGGATAGAAAGGATGGTCTGTAGCGATATCGTCCAGAGTATCGCCATGCGGTCCACACCGTTGAGGCCCCCCGGAAACTTGTCTTCCCTCGAAGTTCCTCCCAAAGTGGCCCTGCGGATGAGTCCGGCAATAATCAGGATGCGCAGCACTGTAAAGTGCAGCCCCCCTAAGACCACGACCTGCTGTAGCGGGATCGTAAAACAACCCAGAAGGAAGGGCACGATCACCTTATTGCGCGGCATGGTGAAAATCAGCCCGATGCCGATGAGCATCGCCACCGCCATCACGGGGGTCAGCATCGTGTCAGCGGCGCCGCCGCCAAATCGAAAATTTGCGGGTTCCATGGTTCAGAGCAGGCAGGAGCCTGGGTTCGCTTTCAGGAGTGTCCGGATCGTGGTAGTCCGGTGGGTTGCAACTGACGGTTCTCCATGTCGATTTGGCAGCCTAACGCGTTGGCCGACCGGCCACGTGGCTCATCCACGCCTGCTTGAGCTGCTTTAGAATAGCCCCAGTCCGGTCGAGCGGCTTTAGAGCCGCTCTTGAAGCGCCGGATCATGAGCTACGCGGGGTTAAACGAGCTCCGGGTCCGCCAGAAGCTCTGATCGCGTCGTCGATCTGAATCAATATTTCGTGAGAGAGCACGGCGGCTTGAGCGGCGCAGAACGCGTCCGCGGCCCAAAGTAATTAATCCCCCGGGGAGAGCCGGGGGATCTCCCCACCGATTAGAACGGCCGATTACGCCGGTCTGGCTTAATTAACAACGGCTGTTACACCCGCTGGGATGGCGGGCGGCTGAGCCGAGGTACCGTATTCGTACGTTCCCGCGTCCCATACCGCGCTGCTGGGGCGGAGATTAGCCGTCCGTCCGGGGCAGCTTACCGCGTGGCTTGTGCTGTTATACGAACAGGCATACCCGGTATCTGATTGACAAGCGGCCCCGGCGGCTTGTATTTGGGGGTCGCTGCTGCCCAACATCGCCGTGCAGAATGACTGCTCGTTCGTTCCTGCTCCAACTGTCGGACTGTTTGACAGAGTGGGCGAATAAACGAAAGTCTGCGAGGATGTGTAACCGCCCGTTGTCGCCGTGGAATGGCTCATCACAAGATCATGAGACTCGGTGAAGTTCGGGGATAAACAGTGGCTGCTGGTATTGTACGGACTGGAGTCGTCAATGAAATGATTGTTTATGGAATTTAGCGTCCAAGTGTATCCGGGCGGAAGACCACAATTAGACCATGCGCCGGAGTTCCCCCACTCTACCGTGTTGTTGAAGAAATCGACCGTTCCCTGATTGCCGCTGTTCTGCCCGATGTTGAGAGCCTCGATATTCCCTTGGTCGTAAATCAGGTTATTGAACATGTAGTTGGTCGTGCCGGACGGAGGGCTGGGCCAGAGGCCCGCGCCGCAACCCGAAGTGCAGCCGCTTTCAATGTGCCGGAATAGGTTGTTATAAATGGCGTCTGCGCCCGCGGATTCATTGAGGTCTTCCAGCAGGTTGGAGTGGCCGTTTTCGTAGAAATATTCGTAAAGGTTATCGTGGAAAAGATGCAACCCGTTCGGAATGCACTGTGACGTGTAGCGGAAGGCGTTATACGCCACGTTGTAGAATCCGCCAAAACATGCCCCCGCTCCGATGGGATCAGAGTCTGCTCCGTCTACAACATCCTCCTCGACGGTTTCCCCTACCGAACCATTGATAACACTGCCATTAAAGGCCAGCACGTTGACGCAAACCCCTGAACTACACGCCGGTTGACCATTGGGGGCCACCCATTGCGTGTGGCTCCATCCGTGAATATAAAGGTTGGTAAATGTCAATGGAGCTTGGGCGCTGCCGTATCGCATATAGACATCGTGCGCCCCCGGTTGCCCACTGTCGCTCTGGCAAAGTCCGGTCATCTCTAAATTGTCGATGATGTAGTACTGGCGGAAAGTCACGTCCACCAAGTTATTCGAACTGCCGACTTGGTATGGGCAACTGTTCACGTAAAAGAGCCCGGTGCAAGCTGACCCCGCACTTGGCGCACAGGAGTTTGACGGATTGGAAATGCAAGTCGTCCCATTTGCCGTGCCCGCGTTGCAAAGCGGGTTGTCAGCGGTCAGGATTGGACGCGACCATGCCCCGCCCGAATACCAGGTCTGGTCCACGCCAACATAGAGCGGTTTGCTGCTGGTTCCGTTCGGAGTCTGGCCATTATTCCACTCCCACGTTCCGCCTGCATATGGCGTTGCGCTGGAATTGCCGAAGTGCCAAGTATCTCCACCTCGAAGAATAATGCCCGTCCCCGCCGGAATTCCCCCAGATTGATTCTGCACCGTCGCGCAGTTGCCAGAGCAGTTCGGCATCTGAGGCGCGTGAAGCCAGGGACCATGACTTCCGCTAACCGTCTCTGTTGTTCCATCATAGGAAGTGTCCGAACCGCTGGCAGCGACGTAGTAGCAATTCGTCACGCCAAGGCTTGCTAATGTCACCATCGGGCCTGTCGGATTCGAGGGATTGACATAGTTCGCCCCGATCGGGCAGGCTCCCCCCGCAGCGAACGCGGGAAGCGCGAAAACCAGCAACAGAAATGCAAGACCTATCTTTCCCTTGAATAATGTAATGCCTACGTGCAGCCGGGCTATTCTTTTGGATGACATCGTGTTCCATTCTCCGATTCGGCAAACGCGCCGCGGCACAGTCTGCAGCGTGCTTAAAACCTGCGGGGAGGCCATTGCTGCCAGTGTACCGAAGAATGCCCATGGGGATACAGGTGTCGAAAGGGCATGTGCCATCGATAGGGGAAATTTCCGTAAGAAGCCAGGCCATAAGCATTAGTTCTTCAAGCTCGCAAATCTGGAATTTTGGCCGCTTTCTATCCGTACGCGGCAACGGAGGCGTTCTAGAGCTTGTCTTTCTGTTCGTGTTCCACGGTTTCGTTTGCCTCCCAATACACCATTGTGCGACCGAAAATCGTGAACTTCTTAGCCCGACCGAAGCGATGAAATGGAGTTTTTGTCAGAGATGACAGTTGCGGCTGATTCCATTCTGCCGCTTCGATGAACGCACGCCCGTGACAGTCGCGTGACAGCTTGCGCAAAATCTGAGTGACCAACGATGGGTTCAGTCCCCGACCGCGATATTGAGGGAACACGTGAAAGTCGAAGAGATGCACATCATCCTGCCCAAGGGGAAAGAAATGGGGTTCGACGGTGCGCCCCTGCAGGGTCCAGCCGTAACCTGCCAATTTGTCGCACGACTTGATCATCCAAAGCGATGCCCCGAGATCAAATCGCTCTTTGATGTTGCGCTGGGCCAGCTTGGGATTCCAAACGCTGATCATCTCCTGCAGGTCCCCGTGGCTAAGTTCAGCGGCGCTTTCTTTACGTTCCACCTTCAGAGAGCTCGGAAGGTCTGCCGAAGGGGCGGCTTGTGTGGCCAAGTCGCAATAAAACAGGACGCTACGGCTAGAAAACAAAGCCCGTCTTGCCGCCAGTCCGGCCCGGTGGATGGTTTCGACAAAGCCGTGGCGAGTGTAATAGGCGCCTAGACGTGAGACGGAACTGGAAATGCCCATAGTGATGGCTGCCGGCAGCTCTCAGGCCTTCTGGGGAACACTCCCGAAGAGGAGCTGTCGCAGGCAAGCGCCGCTTACCTGTTTTCGTACATCGCTTTCTTCGCGTCGGCGGGGGTTACCGAAACCAGACAGAACGGCCACGGTGTAACGAAGGAGGTGATGGAAAAGGATGATGCTTCCGATTCCCAGGCGGCCGAAAAGGCCATAATACTTGGACCAATAATAGAGGACTGACCGTTGTTGCGCCACCGCAAAACGGACGGGATACGGGGCAGTAGTTTTGCCCCGGTCATGGATCGCCTGCGCACCGGGGTAGAAGACAACCTCCCAGCCAGCGTTCCAACAACGCCGGCACCAATCCACGTCATCGCCATACATGAACAAGTTCTCGTCCAACAGGCCCACGGCGTCAAAGGCTTCACGACGGATAAAGGAGAAACACCCCACCAGCACATCCACCTTCAACGTCCGGTCATGGGAAAAGTAGAACATGTGCTCGCCAGCGAAGAAGCGGGTATTCTTGAACCTCGTTGCCAAGCCGGCTGCGTCGCAGAAGTTGTTCCAGAGAGTCGGAAACCGTCGGCACGTACTCTGCTGTGTCATGTCGGGGTTAAAGACGCGCGGACCCACATTTCCCACATTGGGGTTTTGATCTAGGAAATCCGCCAAGGCATCCAGACAGCCCGGAAAGACAATCACGTCGGGATTCACCAGGGCAATATAGCGCCCCTGGCATTGCCGGATCGCCACGTTGTTGCCTCTCGAAAATCCCAGGTTCTCGCTGCTCCGGATGAGCTTGACGTTGGGAAATCGAACTTCGATCATTTCCGCGGAGCCGTCGGTCGAAGCATTGTCAACGACAAAGATTTCCAGGCTGCGACGTGGCGGCGCTGCTGCCAGACTTTCGAGGCACAGTTCCAAATAGTGCTTCGCATTCCAGGCGACGATGACAACTGAGATATCCATAAGTGAAAGAAACAGGTTTGGTTCAAATTTCTGTCTGTTGACGGTCTAGGATTGCCCCAAGAACTGGCGATTGGCCTGCTATGCTCGGGCCCGTTCGAGGAATTCCATCAACAAGCGGCTTCTGGAACAGACCCAGGCTATTCTGCGGCCGCCAAAGGCCACGGCGGGCGTTGGACCCGATACGACGGCCCAACCCACACCGCGCGCTTCCTGTAGACCTGACTCCAAGTCATCGATTTCGTAACAGACGTGGTGTAATCCGACCCGTTTTTTGAGGAAATTGCTTACCGGAGAAACCTCACTGGCCGGCTCCACCAACTCGAAGACCGGATTCCGCGCATCGGCAGGGGTAAAGAATGCCACTCGAACCCGCTGCAGGGGATCGTGGATAATTTTGCCGTCCCAACGCGCCGACATTGACAAAGCAAAGTCTTCGGCAACTGTGGAGATCGATGCCACGACGACGCCCAGATGGTGAATAGTGCCCTTCCCGCCCAGCAGCGGACCCACACGATCGGTCCGCGCAGAATCCACCCGGCCCTGTAGGTCAACCTTCCCGTTCGAAAGCCCCGAGTCTTGTGTCATTGTCCTGGATCGCCGCCTTGAATTCTGTACCTGGAGCGGAAAAGTTCATCTCCGGTTTGTTCTATGTCCTCACTGCTGGCGGTTTGATGCCACCGCCAGCGCTCCACCCCATCCCCGTATCGCACGACGCATGGCAAGACCCGCCCTGACAATTACAGAAGACACAACACTACTAGTTGCTACCAGGGGGGTTATCTGAGTAACGTCCTTACCCGACAATCCTCTCTTGAAGTGATAGACGCCCGGATTACGCTCGGGGTCAATGCCGCCTAGGTCGTACCACTTAAAGCCGTTTTCCTTGAGCCATTTGATCATGGTCCACTGTAGCAGGTAGGCGCCTCTAGAATTGAGTCCGTCGTCGCTCGTGGCGCCGAGCAGATAGATCGCTGAATCGCCCATCGCCGACGCGACCAGTCCGGCCACTGGCCGGTCCCCGTTCTTACAGATCAAAATCCGCATCCGATGGGGCTCCGCCAGGTCTACCTGGATTCGCCCAAACTCCTCAACATCCACGGTGGTTTCGAATCTCTTGCGCTCCCGCATCTCGTTGTAGATCAGACAGAAAGTCTGGTATTCCTCGCTGCCGCTTCCTGCCACGACCTCAAGACCTTTGTTTTCGGAGCTCGTGAGCAGGTTGCGCCATTTCTTGTCTAGTCCCTTGCGCAAGTCCCCAAGCGCAGGACCGAGATCCAGAACTAATGTCCGGTACGTGTTGTCAGCAACGAGAGCTTCCTGAGTGAATCTGCAAAACGCCGATTGAATTAACGCAGCGCGCGGCAATCCATCGAAGGCGTTCGGCAAGATGCGCAGGAAAAGCTTTCTATTCCGCACATACTCTTGCTCAAGGGCGCCAGCCATGCGCGTGACAATTTCGGAATCGAGCGGCCTGCCACGCCGCTCGCAAAGCGGACCCCATCGCAGATAAGCGATGCCGAACTTGAGTGGTGTCGGACGAACGATCCTGAGTTGTGCCATTCCCAGGACCTCACCATTTCGCTTTAAGACCAAGTGACTGAGGTTCTTTGCTCCCCAGCGAACTGCGCCATACGCCAAGGTCTGATAGATGTTTGCATCCTCGAACAGATCGAGCATCTGCGACCATTCCGCGGGGGTCGCCCGGTCCACTTCGACTTGCCAGTCACTATTCTGCATGAACGTTGGTGATTTCTCGCGACCTGCATGTTGTAGGGGTGGCATTGGTGTGGTGACCGGTCCCTCAAGCACTCGCAGCTGTCGGAAGCGCATCCGACATCCTGCGAATGTAGCGCGTCCGTGCGGAATATGTTCGGGGCACATCGTATTGCCACACGTCCCGGTCCCCAGAAGCTCCGGCTACGCGGCTGAAACCAAGGTCGGCGTAGTGCCCGGCAACCATGCTGTTCTTCTTGGATGGGACATAAACACCCACGATCCTGCCGATGCCCTGTGCCTGGCACCGTTCGACGAGGGCATCAAACATGGCGAGTTCCATTTCGCGCTTCAAAACACGGCAGCTCATCAACCAGAGGTCTACCTCCACGGTCGCATCAGATACCCGCCCGATCAGAACCGACACCAGACCATTGTCGCCAAATCTGTCGGCCAGCCGTCCGTAAAGGGTAATACATGATGGGTCGCAAGCCATGGCCTCGACCTCCGCGATCGTATATCTTCTGGTTGTGAGATTAAACTGATTCGTCTTGTTGATTAACTGCGTGATCCGCTCCAGGTAGACTGACGAAAACGGGCCGATCTCCGCGGTCATTTCGAGGGAGGCAAGGAACTCACCGTAATCGCGGAAGCCGGCCTGGAATGTGCTCCGCTGCTCGTTTGAGCTGTAGAAAGCTGAGCGGCTAAGATCGTCCTGAACGACTTTATGGACTTCGAAGTATCGCTCATGTTCGAGAACCTCTGCAAACAGGGAAACGTCCGATCCTACATCCGGCACGGCTACTTCCGGCAGTTGCTCCGCTACCAAAGCCCTTTCGGCAGGATTATCATCGACGAATACCACGCTATCAAGACCGACGTTCAGTTCCGCGGCTATCTCCCGGATGTTCTCAGGCTTGGGATTCCAGTTGGCTTTGAATGCGCTGAAATCTTCCAGCTTTAAGACGCTGTCCGGGTGGGAGAAACCTTCTTTTGCGTTTTCCGGATCGTTCTTGGAGCATACCGCGAGAATGACGCCCCGCCGCTGCATACCTTTCACGTACCGCTGGAAGTCCAGGAAGGCCTCGCCGACCGGATGGTCCCGGCCAAGAATGAGATTTTGCACACCGTCGTCGCCAATGACTCCGCCCCAAAGCGTGTTGTCTAAGTCGAGGACAAGACACTTCTTGGATTTTCCGTAAACCGATTTAACAATCGCCGCCACATTTTGAGCTAGCGCCACCGTGGCTGTCGGGCCCAAGGCCATATGAAAGTTGTACCAGTAGCTATGCTCAAGCCACGCCGCCACGCCCACTTGCGCCGAAAGGTAAAAGATGTCGTTGATCAGAAAACGCGAATGGTTGCGTGCATAGCTCCCGAATTCCACATTCAGCCTTAACAAAAAGTTGCTGCGGCCGAACACTTCGGAAGCCTCCAGATTCCCGAGTGGTCTGAGGCGCGGCAGATCAAAGTTGTTCTGGATGATGAGCGCACCAAGCGTGGTGTGGATTTTCTCCCAAAGAGACTCAAACCGCGCCATCTCACGCCGGACGCGGTTTTCAACCTCGGTTTCGCTTTCAAGTAATTCGGGAAATTGCGAAACGTTCTGCCAAGTGGTGTGGAGAAAGACAATCTCAGGCTTAAAGCTCCACAGATCTGGATTCTCGAAGAGGATGTCTTCACAGTAGCGGTTATACCCTGATTCATAAAACGTCGGCTGGATTCCATGCGCGAGAAGAAAGAGCTCTAGCATGCTCCTAACTTCGGCTGTGGTGGAACCACCCAGAATTGCAATCCGTGTAGGTACCAGATTCGTTTGTTTGAGCAGCTCCTTTTTCAGCGTCTGGCGCTTCCGCAGGATATCCGCCAGCGAGGTAGGGAGCCGCGGGACTTTGGCAACCTCCGCTGGCACGGTCTTATTCTCGGATGACACTGAAAACCTCCACTATATGATTGCAGGCCAAAATAGAGCGGTCCTGCTGCAGATTCCGCTGATCCTCCCGCCACCGGGACAGTCGCCAGGAGCACCAACCTGAGCTAGCATGCTATCAAGAGGAGTTATATAACCACCCCGGCCAGACGTAGAAGATCGGCAACTGTGGAGCAGTTCACAATCTGGTCTGGAGAGATGTGCACACCGTTGTTAGTATCCGCCAAGGCGATCAAGGTGATGAGGGACGTGGAGTCCCAGTTCTCCAGTTCCTCCAACTTTTCCTCACCTCGAAGTGTCCCGGCGGGTTGGCCGAGAATCTCATCCATCTCCAAAAGAAACTCGTCGCGCGTCATTCTTCCTTTACCCTCCACATTCGCTGTTAAACTTCTCGTCCCTACCGCAATTCGGCCCCGGAAGCGGGGGCTGGATCGTCCGAACGAAACCATTATTGCGAAAAAGCCGGTTCCGTATTGCGCGAAGCCGGGGCAAGACTTCGATCTCGAGAAACAAACTGTCATCCCCGTCCGCGCGGGTACTGACCCTATCAAACTGAAACCGGTCAACACCACAACCGTTTGCGACACTCTCGCTGAGAAAGACCGCTTGGTGCCCGGATAGCTTAAGATGCTCGACCAAGTTGCTCGTAAGATCTGCCGAAGAGCCGTAGGGCAGGCTGAATGATCGCACCTTCCTCCCCGAAAGGCTCTCTAACTCGGCCTTGTTTCTGTCTATCTCCTCGCCGGCGCTCTTTAGCGGCAGAGACCTGCAATGCACATGGTGATAGGTGTGATTTCCTATCTCAAAATTGGAAGCGGCTAACTCGCGAACCTCCTTGCGAGTCAGGTACAAGCCAGCCTCCTCTGCCAACTGCTGCTCATTGATCCCTCCCAAATGGGCCAGGGTGTCGAGAAAGATTCGCCTCTCGGCCAGCGGAATCGACGGGAAAAAACACGCGAAGACCTCAGCCATGGATTTTAGCTCGGGGGCGTCGGCGCCCTTAACGGCGCGTATGGCTGTATTTATGGTCTTCATTCCCAGAACGTTGGCTGCGTAGCAAACGAGATTATCCGGCGATAATCTCTCGTTATCGAGGAATGCCGCATTGAGAAATATGACAGCGGGCACTCTAAACTTGACGCAAAGCGGTGCTGCCCACTTCATTATCGACGCGTAGCCGTCGTCGAAGGTCACCAGGATTGCCCGCGGCGGAAGGCCCCGCCCATGGCAATCTGTTAGTACATCCTGCAAGCACACGGGAGTGTAGTAGCTGGTGAGGAACGTCAGGGCCGCCTCAAACTCTCCCGGCGTGACGCTGACGCCCATTCCCCGGGTAAACGGCGACTCGTTCACTGAAACATCATGAAAAACCACGCATCGCAATGAGTAAGGACCAAGGATGCGGGCGATGCTGAAACGACCAGGGATTCGCCAGAGTGTTCCGGCGGCTAACCGGAGCGCGGCACGCCGTCCGCCGCCATTGTCTCTATTACTATTAAGCAAAGGGATCTTCCCTACCCAAAGTGCTCTCGATGACATCGGCGTGAGCACGTTCCTCAGTTGTTGAAGTGATCAGACGGGACAGAGGTGTTGACGACTAATGCGAAATCTGGTTCAGGGCAGGTTGTTCTTGTTCAAGGAATGTCCTGTGCCAGAGCTCGAGCGTAACCAATGAAAAAATTGTCTTGGAATATCCCCCGACAGCCTCGTCGCGGGCCAGTAACTCGCGGATCGCGGAAGTAGCGAAATAGCCTCGATCTGTGGTGGTTCGATCGAACAATACTTCATGCACCCAGCTGCGCGACTCCTTCCGAAGCCACGATTCGTAAGGAACTGGGAAGCCAACCTTGCGTCGATCCAGGATACGCGCAGGAATCCGATTCTTAAGCGCCTCCTTAAGGATGTACTTAGTGGTAAAGCCGTGAACCTTGAAGTGCGCAGGCAAGCTGGCGGCAAACTCAAGCACTTTGTGATCAAGCAGCGGTACCCGGAGTTCAAGCGAGTTGGCCATGGTCATCTTGTCGGCCTTGATGAGCAGGTCGTCAGGCAGCCAGCTCTTGGTGTCGATGTATAGCATGGCATCGAGCGGATTCAAGCCACGGACATTCGCCTGCAGGCCGCGCATGGGTTGTAGGGTATGCTCGCGGTCGATCGATGCAAGGAAGTCGGTGGAGTACAAACCGCCCAACCCGTTTCCGTTGTAACGGAATGGATTCGACGTGCGGCTGTAGTAGTACTCCGGGAACCGGGCGTTCACAAGTGGCGCGTACTTGGCGATGACGGGCGAGCGCAGCCACGAGTTGGCGGCAGCGAGCCCCCGCGCAGCCGCGCCATTGAGAGGAGGCAGTACCCGCTTCAGACGTTCCAGCCAAAGCAGGTTCCGGTAGTTGCTGTAGCCCGCAAAAGCCTCGTCCCCGCCCTCTCCCGACAGGAGCACCTTGACATGTTGCTTGGCGAGCTTGGAGACGTAGTACAGCGCAACGGCGGGCGGTTCACAGACCGGCTCCTCCATGTGCCAGACGTATCGCGGCAGAAAGTCCAGGAAATCCTGGTGCGAGATAGTCGTGTCGTAATGCGTGCTGCCATAAGTTTTCGCCGCCAGCCTCGCATAGGGTCTCTCGTCGGTAACGTCCGTATCCGAAAAGCCGACCGTGTAACTACTGATCTCCTTATCCGTCCTTTCCGCGGCGAGGCTGAGCATCGCCGTGGAATCCACTCCTCCACTCAGGAGGACGCCGACAGGAACGTCCGCGATCATGTGCAGTTCTACGGCTTCAGCCAGCAACTCGAGCAACTCGTCTTCCGCTTCTCGCAGGCTCAGGCTTCTAGGAGACTCCGGGAATTGAAGATCCCAGTATTGCCGGAGTTCCGTTTTGCCAGCCTGAGCCAGGAGATACCATCCCGGAGACAGTTTCTGGATTCCGTTCAGCAGCGTATCCTCGCCAGGCAGGTAATGGAAGGTCAGGAACCGGTCGATGATCTCGGGCGCGATCTCACGAGGGACGGCTGGGTCCGCCAGGATAGCCTTGATTTCTGAGGCGAAAACCAGCGATTTGCTGGTCTGGCAGTAGTAAAGAGGCTTTATCCCGACGCGGTCCCTGGCCAGAAACAGAGTCTTGGTCTTGTCGTCCCAGATGGCAAAGGCAAACATCCCGCGCAGCTTTTCCAGGCACTGCGGTCCGAATTCCTCGTATAGATGGACGATTACCTCTGTGTCAGTTTGGGTTTTAAATACGTGACCCTTGCTTAGAAGGAAGGTACGCAGGTCGCGATAGTTATAGATTTCTCCGTTGAAAACGATCCATACCGTACCATCTTCGTTCGACAGGGGTTGATGCCCAGTGTTCAGGTCAATGATCGAGAGGCGACGATGACCCAGGCCCACTTGGCGCGCAGTATAGAATCCAGCGTCATCCGGGCCGCGATGACGGATGGTATCCAGCATGGTTCGAATCAGAGCTAGATCAACGCTGCTGTTCTGATCGAAATTCAATTTTCCGCAGATTCCACACATAATGAACTCAGGAGGGCCAGTGGCCCCAGAATCATCTCCAGATTGTCTTGAGCCCGCAAAGGCGCCTTAGTTGCTGCTCGCGCAGATAGTCGATCATGGCCGAATCATCGACACGCGGCATTCGAGTGACATAAGCTTTGAGGAATCCGTAGCACATTGCGCAAGAGCTGAGAATGTAAATTCTGCGAAAAAGCCTGCGAAAGCAGCTGGCCAGAAAGAACACCGGGTGGTATCCCGAGACATAGCACACAACGCCATGCTTCATGGAGTCACGCAGTAGACCGTCGGCAGACCCAGTGAGGCGGTGATGAAGAAGAGGGAGGTCGCCGAAGCTATAGGTACTCCAGCCCAACATGTTGGCCCTAACCTCATCAATGGTGTCCCACCCTGGAGCTGGCCATAGATGGCCAATCGCTTCCCAGCAAGCTCTTCTATAAATCTTGGTTGCACCGCGCACATGAAATCTGGGAGTTACTTCAAGTTTCACGGCTGTGCCGACGCTGTGATAGATCTCTCCCCCTCCGATGCCAAGCCCAGAGTTCCCCTGGAAGTGTTGAAAGCATTTCTCAAAGTAATCTGCGCCGAACGTCAAATCCCCATCGAGCTTAACAACAAACTCCCAGTCGCTACTTTGGATGGCGCGATATCCGTCATAAAATGCTTCGACAACACCGCCGCCTGACTTTCGAAATCCCCTGTTGTCCCGGTGTACGACATGGATCCAAGGAAAACGAGCCGCATGTTGATCGAGTATGCTTCCAGTGCGGTCCGTGGACCCGTCATTTACAATGATCCATTCGGTTGGCAGAATGGTCTGACTGGCCATCGATGCAATGGTGGCTGCGATGTGCTCTTGTTCATCACGTGCTGGGGTGATGACCACGTACTTGATGTCTTTGACCATATCGCCTGCCTCCCCACTCCCGGGCGAGACTGCACTTCGAACTGCCCAAGGTAAGCTGGAACCTATACTGCCAGGGTCCAAACTTATCCGAGCCTTGACTCTTCGCGCGAGGCCCATTTCTCCAACACCAGGTACTTCGGAGCTATCCATATTCCAAAGCTTGCCTCTGCTAGGACCGTCCGGCGGCGGCGCGCCCGGCGATGTATCGTTCGAGCGCCTCGCGCCAATCCGGCAAGTCCAGAAACCCGGCGTCGCGCAAGTGCTGGTTGTCCAACACCGAGTAGTTCGGCCGCTTCGCTCGCGTGGGAAAGGCGGCCGAGGTCACCGGGGTTAGCTCAGGCCGGAGGTCGGCAAACTCAAAAATCGCTTTAGCAAACTGATACCAGCTACACTCGCCCGCATTGGTCAGGTGGTAAAGCCCGTACTGGTCCGTTGCGGCCAGTCGGCGAATCGTGCGGGCCACATCCATCGTGCTCGTCGGTGTGAGCACCTGGTCATTCACCACCCGGATGGGCTTGCCCTGGCGCGCCAGGCTAATCATCATCTCGACGAAATTCGTGCCTTTTTCCCGGCTGCCCGCATAACCGTAGAGTCCACTGACGCGAAAAATGAAGTGCTTCGCCCAGGTAGACTGCAGCATATATTCGCCCGCAAGCTTCGAGACACCATAAACGCACTTTGGACAGGGCAGGTCCGTTTCCCGGTAAGGGGTCTGGTGAGGTCCGTCGAACACGTAGTCCGTGCTGAAGTGCACCAGAACCGCGTTGGCCTTTGCCGCCGCCAGGGCAAGGTTGCGTACACCGAATACGTTCACTTCGAAGGCGCGGCCGACGCTGTCCTCACAGTCGTCTACGCGGTGAAAGGCGGCGCAGTTCAGTATCAGCCCGGGACGCGTCTCCTCTACCATGGCGTCCACCTGCCCGGCGTCCTCGACGCGCATCTGTTCCTGCGACGCTAGGACTAGCTCTTCTCCCGCGAAAACCTTTTGCAGATCACTACCGAGTTGGCCACGGTACCCGATCAGCAGGACTCGCATGTGCCTTGCCTCCCCATTGCCAATACTAGTACTCCAATGATTCAGAAAACGCCTCCGCCATCAAGCTGTAGGCCAGAGGGAAATGCGGTTGTCAGTGTTTCAATCGCGACGAAGCAAAGGCATAGAGGGCCCAGCCCAGTTCATACGGACGGCACTCGTAGCGAACCGAAGGGCGACGGAAGGTGCGCTTCTCGCCGGGAAGGATAAGAAAGTGGCTTAGCGCTTGAAACCGCTCCCAATAACTGTCGAGATAGATGCCGCGCCAAACCAAACCGCCGGCAGGATAGCGCATATCGAAGCCAAGCACGTTGTCTGATGCGATCCAGCGCAAGCCGCGATCCACGGCTTTCGAAAAATCCATTCCCGCTGCCTCGCCGAGGGCAAACAGGGCCATAGGAGCCATGCCATGCTGGTGCACGGAATACACGGGATATGGTTCGTTCACCAGGCCGAGTCCCGCGTTGTAGTGCCACCACCATTCCCCCTGTGGTCCTTGCAAACGTATGATCGTCTCGGCGCACTCGCGGGCGCGCCGTATGGCGTCCTTGTCGCCAAACGCCTTGCCGAACTGGGCTAAGGCATAGATCGGGTACACCTGGTCGGCAAAACTGCCGATGTGGCCTCGTATCCGGCCCGCCCATGAATCGCGCGCGGAGAGGTGACCGAAAATGCCGCGCGGGCCCTGGTTGGCCCTCAGGAGGTCATACGCCATTCCCGCCAGGGCGTCCATACCTGTCGCGGACGTCGCCAGTCTGGCGTGGGCGAGTCCGGTAAGAAGCCAAGCCAACTCGGTAGTCGAACGCTGCCGGAAATCCATGTAACGAACCAGCGCGTTCTTCGAATCAAGTTTAGCCGAGAACTTCTTTATCCGGTCTGGATCAACGACAGCGCACAACCACAGCAGAACTCCGAGATCCCCGACATTGGTAATCCAAGTCAAATCTCGCAGGAGTTCGTCGATCACAGGCTCAATCGCAATAGGGCTTGGCGTTCCGGCGGCCTCAAGGCGGTGCAAGCCCAGCAGGGTCATCATCGTATAGCGGTGCGAAATTCCCTGCTGAACCAGTCGCCCACCGGTGTTCCGGCGAAGGGCATGACAAAAAAGTTGCCGCTCGGGATTGAACATCCTGGGGAGCCCGACCCGTGCCAAATCGACAATTTCGGCGGCGAGGCAGTCCGTGCCCCCAAAGTCAACAGGGGCTGTCATGCAGTCGTGTTGCTTGCTTGTGTTCCGCATCTGTTTTCCAATATGGCAACAATGTGGCCTACGATCGCTTGCAGTGCCGGGCGCTGGGCGCCGTTTACTACAGTGGAGCGATCCCGCTGTACTAAGCGGACCTTGGCAGGCAAGTCTTCAGCGTTCTCGATCATTACCAACTGGCCGATTGCGGACAGGTAACGATCGACAGCACCGGTCTTGCCCCGAAAAATGCTGTATACGGGAACCCCTAGCGCGGCGGCTTCCCGGTTCATCGTGCCTCCGCCGCTAATTACCAGGTCCGAGAACCAGATCAGGTTCAAACCGTCGACTACTTGCGGTGGAATGATCATTCGGCCTGTGGAAAACAACTGCGGCCAAGTCGTTTCAATGGCGTCCGCCTGCCGTTGATTGCGGGGCAAAAGCACCATCTTCACCCTCGAATTTCGGCTCAGAAAGTCGATGGTTGCATTAAAAAGTTCATCACTGAGCGGGTTGTGATAATGGGCTTCGCTGGCCGGTGGACGCACGGTGATGACGATGTCGTCGTCCCCTAGATTCAGTCGCCGACGAATGGCGGAATCAGGCTTGAACGCGGGGACGTAAACGTCTTCCTTGATTCCCGGATACCTCAGAATCCGATCCTTCGGCTCCTGAATCCCCTCCACTGGAATGACCTCGGGAACCAGTACCCAGGTCGGATGGATAACGGCCCACACGGTTGCGTGCTCGTAATCGCCAATGTGCAGGGTCGGAATTCGCAATGCAGTGGCCAGTGCCAACTGCGCTCTGGAACCGTGGGCAACCGCCAAATCCGGCCGGTTTCGCGCCGCGATCGGCAACAACTGTAATGTGCGGATAAAAATACCCAGCAGTTTCAGGAGTTTGTGTTTGCCGAAATGGTGCCCAACGCATTTGCAGTCCAAATGATTGAGTTCGATCAGTTCCTTCACCTGAAACGCATCGCGCGCCGTTAAGACAATCGAATACCCACAGCGTGTTAGTTCTTCAATGATGGGAACAAAAAATGGCACATGTGGCGAATTGTCCAGATCAATCCAAACTTTTTTGTTCCCACGCACCGCGATGCTCCCTGTGCTCATAGGGAGGGGTGATTGCTCGGAAGGCTGAGATGACGTTGCGAGGGCCATATTTTGATTTTTCTGCCGGGTCAAGAAATGCTCAACGTCCTTTTGCGCACGACGAGGCTCTAGGCAGCGGAAGCGATCAAACTGACGAATGCGTAAAACAGAAAGAACAGAACTTCCGCGACTTTCGTTCCGTCACTCCAACCGTGAGGCTCCCGCGAGGCCAGGATGTCTTTCTGCTCAAGCCTACTGCCCATCCCTTTCTCGTTTCGGGCGCGCACCGCTTTGGAGCACGACACAGACTGAAGAGGCTGGCACGCGGCAGATGACCCTGGCAGAGCCGCTGAGCGAGTAGGAGTTGAAAATCGGCATTCAGCGAATCGAAGACTATATAATGCGGATGGATACGGCTACGGGTGCACAAGCCAGCAGGAGACGTTCGACCGGATAAGCCTCTTGCTGAAGCGAAAACTTCAGTTCGTCGAACGAATTTGTAATCTTTCGGTCAAGGAAGCGTGGTTGACGATGCATATTCTTCACGTCGTGGGCGCTCGCCCGAACTTCATGAAAGCCGCACCGGTTTATAAGGCCCTATTGCAACGCGATGCTTTCCAAACAATCGTTCACACCGGACAGCACTACGATGCATTGATGTCTGATGTGTTCTTTCAGGAGCTTGGCATTCCGACGCCGGATGTAAACTTGCAGGTCGGATCTGACACTCACGCGCAGCAAACTGCAGCCATCATCTCTCGCTTTGAACCAGTGTTGCTTGAACGTAAGCCTGACTGGGTGCTGGTTTATGGTGACGTAAATTCAACCGTCGCTGCAGCCATTGTCTGCGCGAAACTGTTGATTCCCATCGCTCACGTTGAAGCGGGGCTTCGCTCATTCGACCGAACCATGCCGGAAGAGGTCAATCGCGTCATCGTCGACCAGATTTCAGACATGCTGTTTACGCCGTCGGAAGACGGCAACGTCAACTTGCTCAACGAAGGCATTGCGAAGGACAAGATTAAGTTAGTCGGCAATGTAATGATCGATACGCTCGTTTCTCTCCTGCCGAAGGCCCGCGAACAGCCCCTCCCGGATCTCCCGAAGCGATTCGCGCTGGTCACTCTCCATCGTCCCGCAAATGTCGATGACGAAATATTCCTGCGCGACATTCTTCAAGTGTTGCAAGACGTGGGCAGAGACTTGAATGTCCTCTTTCCCGTTCATCCGCGAACGCGCCAGAGAATTTCCGCGCTTGGAATAGATACCGGCAAAAATAACGGATTGTATTTCATGGAGCCACTTTCGTATCTGCAGTTTCTCGCGTTGCAGACAAGAGCGGAGGTGGTGATCACGGACTCCGGTGGCATTCAAGAAGAAACAACTTATCTTGGCATTCCATGCCTAACGCTGCGTGATAACACTGAGCGTCCCATCACCACAGAGATTGGCACAAACATTCTTCTGGGCCGCGATGCCACGCGACTCCGAGAAGAACTGGGAAAAATCAACAGTGGTATACGCAAGAGTTCCTCTTTACCCCCGCTCTGGGATGGACACGCATCTGAGCGAATCGCCAGCATTCTGATGGGGTAACTTCAGGAAGATGCTGCGCTCACCGTTCTGCGGGTTTCGAACGCAAGGTCCATCTGTTTGAATATTTGAATATTGGAGTACGTAGGATTGTCCCAGTCCTGGAATTTCTGCATGTTATCGGCTAGATCACCGACGATCGACTTCACATCACCCGCGGGATGGAAACTGAGCACATTCGCTGCCTTCTCGATGCTAACCTTGTAGTTTCGGAAATCCTGGATGTGCTTGATGTTGAGATTTACGTGGATATCCAAACGCTCCTGGATAGCAGTCTTTACTATGTCGGCGACTTCGCCGACGGTGTAGTTTCCGGAAGCAACGTTGAAAACCCCTGAAATCTTCTCATTGGTCTCAATTGCCCGAGTGTAGGCGGTTGCCGCGTCCTCGATACTGAGGATGGGGCGCCAAATCGAAGGATTGTTCACGGTGATCGTATGATCCCGCACCGCCGTCTTGAACATCGTGTTGATGATCAGATCCAGACGCATGCGGGGACTGTATCCGGAGATGGTGCCCTTCCGAAGCGAGATTACAGAGAAATCGTCACTCATGAGTTGCAGAACAGCCTGTTCTCCCTGCAATTTCGAAATGCCGTAGGGATAACTGGATCCCACTGAGCGAGTCTCGTCGTAGAGTTCATTTTCCGTGTAGCCGTAGACCGAGCAGGAGCAGGCATAGACGTAGCGCTTCACTCCAGCGTTCTTTGCAATATAGCCGAGATAGGCGGGCGCCGCGGCATTGAAAATGAAATTTGAGCTCGGCGAATATTCTGCCATGGGATCATTGGAAAGCCCGGCCAGAAAAATGACCTGATTATAGGCCTCAAGATCTTTGACCGTAAGGGCGAAGATGTCTTTGTGGATCACCCGGACTTGGTTTGGCAGGTGATTTCCAAACCAGAACAAGTCGACGACGTCCACTTCGTAACCACGTTCGAGCAGTCTAGGGATCAAAACCGATCCCACATATCCCGCACCACCTGCAATGAGCAGTTTCATGATCACCTCGGTAGAGACAATTCAGGTAGAGATTGGCCAGCGTAGCGGAAATTGTCAGACTCAGGTGAAGCGAGCCATTCCCTGAATGTACGTGCGCTCCGATCCTTTTCGGATACGATGACATCGACTAACGGCCATTCGATACCGATTTCAGGATCCTTCCAAAGGATCGCCGATTCGGCTTTATTGTTATAGACCCCGGTGCATTTGTATTGAATCTCAGTGTTGTCCGAGAGCGCACAGAAGCCGCGGGCAAAACCAGCGGGTGCCCAGACACAGCGGCGATTCTCGGTCGAGGCTTCCGTCCCGACCCATTTTCCTAAGGTCGGGGAACCCTTGCGGATATCGACTGCAACCAGGAAGGCGCTTCCGGCAGTGACACGCATCAATTTGCCCATTGGGGGATCCCACTGGAAATGCAGGCCCCGCAGCACGCCTTTTGCTGAGCGCGAGTGGTTATCTTGCACGAATTGATGGGGCAGCCCCAGTTCCTTGAACTGGTCCTCGCGAAACGTTTCCATGAAGAAGCCGCGCGCGTCTTGAAATATCTCAGGAACGAGTACCACTACATCATGCAAATGCCGGGATTCGATATCAATTCTCATTAGCTCCGCTCCTCAAAATTACTTCTGCACGGCCGCCGCATGTGCAACCGTACCCGTTCCTAACCAGGGCCCTACCCTTCGCGCAGCGCCAGGGGCCGCTGGAGTTCCCCGTCAGCAAACTGAAGCACCTCGGCGGCAGCCTTCTGCCATTCGCGACCAGAGGTGCCGGACTTCGTGGCGGGTACGGTACTTGATCGGCATACAACATGAGGGTGAGTTGTGCATGACATTCTCTGCAAGTTCGCCGGAACGATTCGGTCTTCCTGCAAGCCAGATATAGCTTCGCCCTCTGAGTCCCATTGCACCCTTGTGGAGATCTTAGTTTTTGCCTCGCCATGCGGGTCGCGGCAGACGTTCGCATACGTCCAAGGAGCACATTCAGTGCCAAAGGCCGAGAAACGCCGAAGGCAGAGCTTTCCCCTCCCAATAGTCAGAAGTCAGGGTGCTAGAATGAAAGAATTCCTTGTGTTTTGTTTCAGATAGATGGACTTCGAAGAGATAGTATCCAAGGCACCCTTACTTCAGAGATGGACGTTAAGTGCCGGGATGCCCCGTGACGGATGCGGTTATTTTCAATCGGAGAGCGTGCTGGGGATATGATCTTAGGCTAAGCCTAGGAAAACATTTTCACTCTTGGAAAGCGCGGAAGACTCAGCTCAAATCGTGTGCGCCACCCTCTTTGCACGTATCCACTCCTTCATCGCCTATACGGTCAGGCTCCTGAGCAAAGAAAGTGCTAAAGCAAGGGGTGGGCTTGGAGTTTATCCCATATGTCTATAAAACAATCTGCCGGAGGCGGCCACCAGGGCGTCCGGAACTAGAGCAAGTACGCATTTTGCTGTTTGTGTCAAATTACTGGCGGTTCCCGCGGCGGAATAGCGCCCATAGGTCAGAATCTCCTTGGTGGCGCCCAGGCGATCCTTAAACTTGACCAAGCCATCGTTGTCCAGATCGGAGCGCCCCAGATCCAGTCGGCGCATCCCCTGATCCTTGGCCTCTTGAATGATCTTCCAGAACAAGAAGGGCGTTCCTCCGAGCATGCTGAATCGTTCGTCGGAGCTACCGTACTTGTAAACCACCGTGTCCTTGTTGGACAAACATAGAAGCGCCGCTACGGGGATATCTCCCTTCAACGCTAAATAGATGGTCAACCGGTCTCCCATGGACTCGGCGAGATTGCGGAACCACTCAAGCGGCTGGGGAGGTAGACCGTGGCGCCGGCGGGTCCGCAGCACGAGCTGGTAAAAGCTGCGCAGCAAAGATTCCGATCGGCCCTTCTCAAATCCCAATCTTTCCTTTTCGGCACGGCGGATCTTGCGTTGAACGCAGTCCTTGTGCATTTTCCGGTACAACGATTCCATGGCCGCATCCAGCGGCAACGTGTGCAACCAGAATTGCTCCGATGGCCGCCACTGCGTTATCGCCGGCCATTCCTCCATGCCCATTGCTCTCCCCCGGACCTCTGCGTACCTGTAGCCATCACGGATGACACGCTCAAGCACATGACCCAAAATGTCTGCTTCGGCAGCAGCGGAGTCTACCAGCGGATCACAATGGTCAGAGAAAGGCAGGGAGACCAGCCTTCGACCCGTGATCCAGCTCCGCACCTCACAAAAGACTGCGGCATTTTGCAAGGGTTCACCCGGCGCAGATGTGGTGAAGACTATCGGTCTATATCCGTAAGTTCGAGCCAGGGCCTGCAGCCAGCCACGGGTATGGAATACGCTGCTGCGAGGGTGCTGCCTTACGAGCGCATCCCACCCGTCATCGCTTAGCGGATCGATTTCGTATACCGGCAACTGTGGCCTCGCCCGGAAATTTCCGACCGTCAAGAGAGAAGCCACCCAACCACGAGTGAACTTTCCCGGTGCTAGCTTCAGGGTACCCCGGCCAAGTTATATTATTTGCGTTACTTGGAAGGCGAAGGTTGGGCCAAGATGAAGCAGGTGAGTTTGGGGGAGCCGATTGGGATCCAGCGGGATTCGAGGAAAACTACGCGTGCATTTGCGAAAGAGACAGATCAGGTAGCGTAGTGGGTTGGAAATAGTGCGCTAAATCACATGGCGGTTATCACTCGCGATTCGTTGATGGCAATGGAGTTTAGGCAAGAGTACATCGAATCACAAAAATCCATCTGCTTCACGCACTACCCTAGTTAACCGGCTCGATTGCGTATCCTTCTACGGCGACCTCGACAGATTGCTGAAGCAGATCCACCGAAATGACGAGTTTGTTCCCGCCTTTGCTTGACTTGAGAATCCCCTCAACCCCGTCCATTGCGCCTCCGCGCATTCGGACTCTCTGACCAATCCGGATGAACCCACAGGTAGAGATCGGGAGTTTATTGGCAAGCACCGTCTTTATGCTCTCGATCTGCGAATCAGGAATCGGCGCAGGCTTGCCGCTCACGCATACAAAGCGGAACACACCCGGCGTCTTGAACACTTCCTGCCGCTGCGCCGACGAAGCAACCAGGTTGACGAACACGTAACAGGAGAAAAGCGGAACCTCCACGACTTTCGTTCGATCGCTCCATTGGTGAGATTGGGGCAATGTCGGAACAAAGGCATCGATCCCTCTCTCTTGGAGCTCATTGCCGATCCGCTTCTCATGACGGGCGCGCGTCTGTATGGCATACCAGGCAGGCTGACTGGCGCAAAATGCGGTCAAAACCGCCGCAGCGCTAACGTTTTCTTGGCGCCTACTCATAGCTTCGCCCTCTGAGTCCCATCGCACCCTTGGGGAAATCTCTAATTCGGTCATTCACCGTTCCAGGCGGAGGCGAACTGCAGCCCTCCGCATACGTTTAATTTGCACATTGAATGCCAAAGGCGGGTAGGCGCTTTGCGTGCAGTTTTCGCTTGTCAAGAAGCTGATTGGCACCCGAGGCAAAGAAGAAACCGCTGTGATTTGTTTAAGATAGACGGAATGCAGTGAGCAACGTTACCGGACCTAGAGGCTGTTCTGGGGAACGCGGGCTTCGCGATGATACCTGGCAAAAGGAGCATTACATTTTAGGCAGTCCGATTGTTCGGGATAATTCACGGTCGCGATAGGAAAACTTTTTCACAACTTAGAAACCCGTTGAGATGAGAAACGAATGGGGAGGCAATTGATTTTCTGCAACATGACCTTGGGGAGCGGGCAGTCATGGCAGATTGGTTCGACACGGAGCAAACGGCGGTCTACCTGGAAACTAATCTGCCGCAGAGCCGGCAAGTTGCGCAAGTTCTCGCCGAAATAGAAGTAGCGAGTGTCGTCGATCGTGGTGTTGGTCCGCAGGGTACAGATTTCTTCGTGGTTTTGCTTCATGCGCGTTCCTTTGTGGTCGATGTGCAGTGAAAATAACTCCGCAGGCGATCATTCGAGTGCAAATGGGCACCTGCGGGCTTCTGGTGACCCAGCGCTCAATGACCAGTTGAACCCGCGTGTGACAGCCAACGTCGAGATTCTCCTGGATCGCATCTTCGAAGACGATCCGTCTGCTGACCAGGCGATCGAGCACTCGATCAGCGAGACCTCGATTTGCAGGATAAAAAAATGATAACTGTATCCAGACTGTGGCTCCTTGGCGGCGACGGGATGCGGCAGCAGCCAGACCGGCTTCGGACGCCCTATGCAGGACTTTATCCGAGTGCATACGTCAGGGGCGCAAGCGAAGTCTGGCCCTGGCCGAGCGCGTGGAAGAGTAATCCGGCCGTCACGCAAAGGGAAAACCCGTCGATCCACATAGGAAAAACTTTACCCATCCGCGATTTCTCCATAATCCGCGATATCTAACCGCCCCTGCCTTCCTATCCGGTGTCCTTGAAGATATTTCACTTACAATCAACGGGTTACGTCATCCAGCCGATGCCGCTTCCTAACCTTTTGAAGCCCCCTCTCTCTTCCCAGATGGTGATAATACTTGCAGAATCGAATCACTAAACCAGCAGATTGGCAGCGGCCTTGCTCTTCTATTTTGACGGAACGGTATTTGCAGACGTGGTAACGTTTTTTGCGTGGCGATTTTGTCCGAGGAACTAAGGCCGTATGGAAGAAGATCAGCAGTTCAGCGCTGAAAAGATTATCGCTGTCATTAGACGGCGGTTTTGGTGGATTATTGTCCCTACGCTGATCGGGCCGCTGCTAGCGTTCGCCATCTCGTTCGAGGTGCGGTCGGTCTATACCTCAAGGGCCTTTGTGCTGGTAGAGCAGCCGAAGATTTCCGACAAGTTTGTAACCCCGATGATTTCGGATCAACTGGACACGCGGTTGATGACGCTCAAGGAGCAGATACTGAGCCGATCCCGGCTTGAGCCGATCATCGAGCGACTGGGTCTCTATAGAGAAAAAGCCGGCAGCGCATCCATGGAGGACAGGGTCGAGCGTCTGCGTAAATCGATTGAAGTGAAGACGATCCGGCCAGAGGATTATAGCCCTACTCGCGTTCCGTCCGGTTTCTATATCATGGCCAGTGCGGACACTGCGCAGACAGCACAGCAAGTATGCACCGAAATCCTCTCGATGTTCATGGAGGAAAACCTGAAGGCCCGCCAACAGCGCGCCGAAGGAACGACAGACTTCCTCACCGCGCAGCTGGATGAGTCCAAGCGTGCACTGGACGATCACGACGCAAAACTCGCAGAGTTCAAGAGAAAATACCTTGGAAAACTTCCGACCGATGAGCAGCGCAATCTGGAGATGCTGACAGCCACCAGAGCCCGGTTGGAAGCCGTAAACTTGGAGTTAAGCCAGGCCCAGCAACAGAAGATTATCCAGCAATCCATGCTGTCACAGCAGGTAAACTCCCGGAAGTCTGTCCCGTCGGGCGCAAGTCCCAGCGACCTGCAGGTACAACTTTCGACTCTGCGATCGGAGCTGGCATCACTGCAAGCGCGCTACACAGACAAGCATCCTGATGTCATAAAAACCAAGGAGCAAATTCAGGTACTGCAAAGGCAATTGAAGGCTTCCCCGAGTTCTGCTGACACATCTTCAGATAAGAGCGATGCCGCCGTGGACACTCCAGAGATTCGGCAAGCGCGGGTCTCATTGCAGCTGACAGAGGGGGAGATCCGCAGCAAGCTCGCCGAGCAGGCCCGTCTCGAAGAGCAGGTAAGGGCCCTTCAATCCAGTCTTCAATTAAGCCCGGCGGTTGAAGAGCAATACAAAGCGTTGACGCGAGATTACGAAAGCGCTCTCCAGTTCTATAACGACCTCCTGAACAAGAAAACTCAGGCTGGAATGGCAACAGATCTTGAACGCCGCCAGGAGGGAGAACAGTTCAGTGTGATGGATGCTCCGGATCTTCCGGGCAAGCCCAGCTTCCCGGACCGTTTGAAATTTGCACTTGCGGGCTTGGCCGCTGGATTGGCTCTAGGGATAGGCTTGGCGTTGCTGATCGAGCGGCGGGAAGACTTCATCCGCACCGAGGACGATGTCGTACGCATTTTGGCATTGCCGGTGCTGGTTGGTCTGCCCGATATAACACCGAAGCGGCCTGCCAACCCCGCCCCAAACCGCCTGGCAAGGTCACAACGGCTCGAAACAGCTGGCGAACGTCATCAGGCTAAGGTGTTGTGATCTATGTACGAAAAGCATTTCAATCTGACCGTCGCGCCGTTCAACTTGAATCCGGATCCGCGTTTTCTTTATGTTACGGACCCTGTCAGGGAGGCTTTGGCAACTCTTGCCTATGGAGTTACCAACCGCAAAGGTTTTGTGCTTTTAACCGGTGACGTTGGCACCGGAAAGACCACAATTCTGAATGTCTTCATGCAGTGGCTTGCCAAGCGCTCAGCGGCCACCGCGTTCATCTTTAATCCCCGCATGAAACCGGATGAGTTTCTCGATTTCATGATGTCAGATTTCGGCATCAGTTGTGATGCGGTTTTAAAGAGCCGACGCCTGCTCGCGCTCAACAATTGGCTGCTCGATCGTCATGAGAAGAGGCAGCCGGTGGTTCTCATCGTAGATGAAGCACAACAATTGTCGGGCGAAATGCTGGAAGAGTTGCGTCTGCTTACGAATCTTGAGACCCCGACGCATAAGCTTCTGCAAATCATTCTCTCCGGACAGACTGAACTGGACAGGATTCTCGCGCGGCCGTCGCTGCGCCAACTGAAACAGCGCGTCACTCTGCGCTGCAGAACCTTGCCACTCACCTACCCCCAGACCGCTGAATATATCGCAAAGCGCATTTGTGTCGCAGGCGGCCATTGGCGCCAGATATTCGATCCGGAATCAATCAAACTAATTCACCGCTATTCCGGGGGCATCGTGCGATTGATCAATCTGCTGTGCGAGCAGGCGCTGATCAGTGCATTCTGCGATAGTGAGTCAAAAATCGCTGTAAAGCACATAGAGCACGCCGCCCGCGAGCTCGAACTTGGCCAGGAACAAAGTACAAATCTTGGCGAGTTGGACAGTGTGTTCACACAGATCAACGAGAAAACCAACCTTCAGGCACACCAATACGATCCAATCGACAAGGGGACAACGAGATGAGCCGCATTCACGAAGCCCTGGAAAAGGCCCGTCGGCAGCAATCGGGCAGCACCCCGGAGCTTCCCAACGTTGAGGAGATTATTGCCGCGGGTGTGCCCTCGCCCGATCCTGAATTGGCCGCCGACATTGGCCCGGATGACGAACCGCTCGATAGGTTGAAGACCGTCGAGGATCGGGGAGAAATCCTTGAACATTGCCCTCAGCTAAATTGGCCGATCACGGGCAAAGCCTTGATCTTCCTCGCGGACGAATCGCACGCCGCTGGCCAGGAGCAGTTCCGGACTCTCCGCTCCCGGCTTTATCAATTACGGGGAAGCGGTTCCCTGAAAGTGATCGTCGTCTGCAGTGCAATTCCAGGGGAGGGAAAGAGTTTTGTGTCCGCGAATCTGGCTCATGCCTTTGCGCTGCAGAGCGACCGGCGCGCGCTTGTGGTTGATGCAGATCTGCGTCGAGCCGGCGGGCTCTCAACCTTGCTCGAAGCCCCTCATACCCCAGGTTTGACCGACTATTTGCTTGGTGAACAGAGCGCAGCGGACATAATTCAGACAGGTTCTCTCAAAGACCTCTATCTCATTCCGTCCGGAAAGCGAGTTCCGAAACCCGGGGAGCTCATCGGAGATTCCAAACTCGGCACCCTGATCGAGCAGCTACGCCCACTCTTCGATTGGATCATCATTGATACGCCGCCGATTCTGCCAATTGCGGATGCCCGGATGATCGCTGATCTGAGCGACGGAGTCCTGATGGTGGTAAATGCCCCCTCAACCCTGGCCCATCTCGCAAAACGCGCAATCAAGCAGTTCCGGCGAGACAGCCTGGTGGGCGTTGTACTGAATCGAACCCTGGAACCATCCGCTTCGTACTACTCAGCCTATGGCCACGGGTACGGCCCAGATGCAAACTCCGGCGTGCGCTCTGCGCACTCCACGTAGTCCTTGACCGCCGCTGCGAACCAGGAAACAGGGCAAACCTATAAGCCCATCTGGGAGTGAAATTTCAATTCCGAGATGGGCTTTTTGTGTCAGTGTGCTCCATCGCCCCCAAAGACGGCAAATGGCGTTTGTAGCAGAATCTTCACATCCAGCCATGGAGACCACGTTCGCGCGTATTGCAAGTCCAGACGAACCATGTCATCGAAGCCGATGCGGCTCCGGCCTCGAACCTGCCACAGCCCTGTGATTCCCGGCTTCAGTTCCAGTACTCGGCGCTGGTGCCAAAGGTCGTAGCACTCCACTTCGTACGGGATGGGTGGTCTGGGACCAACCAGCGACATCTCGCCTCGCAGCACATTCCAGAGTTGGGGTAGTTCGTCCAAACTCGTCTTCCGCAGAACCTTTCCGATGGGAGTGATTCGCGGATCCTGAGTGAGTTTGAATACGCCCTCGCCTTTTTCATTTGTATTCTTGGCCGCTTTTCCGCGGATAAACTGTTTGACGTAGTTCTCGTGAAGACTGGAATCGTTTTCGACGGCCATCGAACGGTATTTCAGGAACGTGAACTGCTTACCGCCTTCTCCAACTCGTGTCTGCCGGAACAGTATTGGGCCCGGAGAGCTACATTTCACCGCCAGCGCGATGATTGCCATGAGTGGAAACAACACAATGAGCAGCGCGGCCGAACCGATCAGGTCGATAACGCGCTTGACCTTCAATTGCACTCTCCGGTACGGAGAAGAGAGTGGCTTCAGGCATTCGTAAATACGTTCCGAACCATCTTCAAATTCGCCTCGCTTGTTAAGGTCAACTGGCAGAACAAAGACCAACACGGCAAGCTTTTCCGCATGTCCTGACCGCACCAGTGCAAGCTGAATCTTGTCGATAATTGCTTTACTCGCAATCTCCGCTTCTTGGCCTCCCAGTTCTACGAACACGATGCCCAACGTAGACTGGACCTCATACCAGCCCCACGCGTCGGTTTCGCGGATAGCCGAGGAGAGTGGAGCCACGATCTCCGGGACACGCGCCTGCAGCGTTTCGAATCCTTTAATCAGGACCAGCAGAAATCGTTGCTTTGAGCGCTCCGCCCTTCGGCATTCCTGCGCGATCCGCATCAAAAACTCTCGATTCGGCTCGATCGGTTTTTCTTTGGAGGCAGGCGGCAGTTTAGCGCTGATGGGTCCGAGAGTATTCTTCACGTTGTCCTCAACAAAGCGGGAGGCCGCCTCGCTGCTAAGTGCAATTGACTTTCCAGAGTTCCGGAATTTGCAGGAAGATTTACCGAATTGCCACACGCGCAGTATTGCCATTGTTTCCAGTCGGATAGACATCAGTCGCCGTTCGGGACGTCCGGTTTGCACAACGACTGACATTTTGCCACTCATTGCGGTGCCATATCCGCTCTTCAAAACAGGAAAACGCCTTCCCTTCTGCATTTGTTTTCCTATTCGCCGGGATGGAATTCCACACACTGCCCGGTTTCCGCTTCCGAATGTGTCGCCCGTATGGAAGGATTGTGCAAATTTAGTGATTTGCTCGAGATCACCTGGGAAGCAGAAACCGATCGCGCATATTCGTCTTTTCGAGCGCAGCAGGATTTGCACGAGCACGGCTAAGAGTAGAGAGTGGCCACTGGTGTGCAGAGTCCTTAACTTTGGGAACCGATCATGAAGAGCCGGCATTGAGATCTCGCGTGAAGACAGACGTGATGTTCAGGCCACAACTCAGCTCGCGACACACGCTCATGCACGCCGCGTTTCTGTGCAGTGGCCTGCTGATCGTCGCCATGGGCTGGGAGAGCTTCCATGGATGGCTAGGCATGCTGCAAAGCAGCGAGCAATCATCCAGCCTCTGGATCATTCCGCTGATTTCTGCTTTCCTGATTTATGAGCGCCGTCAGTCGATTTTTGCAAGCGCAGGATTCGCACCACATGGACTCGTGTTTGTCGCCTTCGGGCTCGGCCTGTATTTAGCCAGTTTTGGCAAACCCCTGGCGCTCGCCCGCTTCGATGCCATTGCTCTGGCCATACTCGGACTCTTCACATCTTTGGCCGGCGCTTTCCTCATCTGCTACGGAACCGACGCTGGCCGCAAAGCCACATTCCCCCTTGGGTTTCTTCTCTTTGCCGTCCCGATTCCACAAGCAATATTGGAGTCCCTGGTTCGCTGGTTGCAGTGGGGATCGGCGGCGGTCGTGAACTTTCTCTTTAACCTGCTGAGCGTTCCACACCTGCGTGACGGTCTTAGGTTTTACCTTTCCAGCCTCAACATCGAGATTGCTTCTGAGTGCAGTGGAATTCGCTCCAGTTTCGCGCTGCTGGTCCTCACCGTGCTGCTCTCCTACATTACCCTGCATTCAGCGTGGCGGCGTCTCGTGCTGATCCTCACCGTCATTCCTTTGGTGCTCATCAAGAATGGAATCCGAATTGTCACACTCTCTCTTCTGGCGATATATGTTGACCGCTCCTTCATCACCGGATCGCTGCACCGCCGTGGGGGATTTGTGTTCTTTGGCTTGGCGCTTGCTGCCGAGGGGGTGCTGTGCTGGCTTTTGCAGCGTTCTGAAGTCGGGACGCAAGCTCCATCTGGTCATTGATCCGGCCCACAATCAGGACTTATGCCGCGTACCCGACCCGTACTGCTCGGCGGCTGCATGATCGTCGCCCCAGAAAGACGCATCTTGACCGCCCTCCGCCGACGCGCTCCTCGCCTTGGTTTGCCGACTATCTGCTCGAGATTGCGATTCGCAATGTGACGGCCACCACGATCCTTCTGGTGATGGACAAGCTCGCCACCGCCGCAGAGCCGTGGTGGCGAGGTTCGAAGAAAAGACCAGCAGTTGGATGTGGGAGCGGCCACTCTGCACAACGTGCCGAAACATGGCAGTTGGCTGAACCAGGCCGAAATCGGGATCAGTCTATCCAGCCGGCAGTGTCTGGGCCAGTGCAGAATTCTCTCGCTCGGCGACCTGCGGCTGAAAGCTAGAGCCTGGAGCCGGAGAATGAACCGTGACTAAGTCACCATCGACTGGCGCTTTACGCGCACAAAGCCCCGTGCACTGTTCGGTTACAAAAGTAACCACGCTATGCGCCAGAGACCTGGAACAGTGTACTTTCGTTATTCTCGACTTTACTATTTCTGATGTTCGCTTTAGCGATCTCTGCTACCGTCACACTAACAACCAAACGAAGCGTGGTCAGAGCACGTTGTATGCTGGCCGAATCGTGCTGACTCGCACGCTCGAGTCTCCTCGGGGGATCCCGCTCGCCGTGATGGAGCGGCGAAGTGTACCTGCCGGGTTGTGCAAAACAACTTCGCTTGAGAAACGGGTTTTTGGATCGAAGCGGTCGCCGCAGAAAACCCGGTCCAAGAAGAGTTCAGCGAGGAATTGATGGCGGATAAATTGTTGCGAACAAGGGTAGTCCCGGGGTTGCGGTTCAGGATGAGGCCAGCGTGGCCTTGGCGGGACCACGGGGAACGGGTTGGGATAGGAAGGCGTGCCCGATGGGCGCGGAACGAGGCCGCTGGCCGTACAGTCCCGACCGCTGGGAATCTCAACCTTGAAATTCCTGTTCATTCTGATGTCAGGGAGCTTATTGGCAAGCTACTTCCAGAGCGATCGAACTTTGTGTCTCGTGCATTCAAAGCCTTCTCTTCTACTTTGCTTATCAGTCT